>UMFJ01011078.1_pt1 | contig 8934 bp, 6 predicted proteins | sample 1964991 | NCBI WGS metagenome assembly UMFJ01 (sample SAMEA4836044, study PRJEB28245) | human gut metagenome | biome: gut microbiome; material: fecal sample | place: Denmark | collected 2008 | reverse complement strand
CCTTCACTGCCGCGTCCAGAACCACCTTAGCCGCCGCAATGGTGCAGTTCTTAGCACGCGGATGTGGGGAAATGATGATTGCGTTGCGTGTCTTTAAGGCTATCAGTGTCTTAAAGATAGCTGTGGAAGTAGGATTGGTGGTAGGAATAACAGCTGCAATCAGGCCGATTGGCTCGGCAATCTTCTTAATGCCGTATTCCTTATCTTCCTCAATCACACCAACCGTCTTGGTGTCCTTGTATGCGTTGTAGATATACTCTGCTGCGTAGTTGTTCTTGATGACCTTATCCTCAACCACGCCCATGCCGGTCTCTTCTACTGCCATCTTTGCAAGCGGAAGACGCATTTTGTCAGCTGCGCTTGCTGCTGCAAAGAAGATTTTATCTACCTGTTCCTGTGTAAAGGTAGAAAAAGCTTTCTGCGCTTCGCGCATTGCATTCATTTTTGCATTCAGTCCGTCTACGCTGTCAATGATTTCCGGAACAACCTGCTCGATTTTCTTTGCCATTTCCTTATCCTCCATTTTCCTTGTGTTTGTTTCAGTACATTAAGGCTGTACCTGCCTGTCAAGTTATTTTTAATTGCTGCTTAATTTGTATTGATAATTAATTAACAATCTCACTGTTTGCATTATATACCTTCGTTAAAAAAATGTCAATATATAAATGAAAGATTTTATAATTTTTTTAGGAGGACTTTAATCCCTAATCTTTAGCCATGTATACCCTTGCGGGCGAGGGGGCTATTTGCTGCGATGATTTTAACAGCCTGTAGGCAAAATTGCCGCCACGGAAGATGGCTAGGTTGCAAAACTAAATCAAAAAATCGCTGCAAGCCTGCTAATATACCGGCTTACAGCGATTTTCCCTGCCTATAAATAACTTTTTAACAGTTCCACCTTATCCAACCGCTCCCAGGGCAGGTCCAAATCATTGCGGCCAAAGTGACCATAAGCAGCTGTCTGCTTATAAATCGGACGGCGCAAATCCAGCATCCTGATGATTCCGGCCGGACGCAGGTCAAAGTTGGAACGGATGATATCCACCAGCTTCTCATTGCTCAATTTACCGGTTCCATAGGTATCCACCATGATGGAGGTAGGATGGGCCACGCCGATGGCATAGGACAGCTGAATCTCGCACTTATCAGCCAGACCGGCTGCCACGATGTTTTTGGCAACATAGCGGGCTGCATATGCAGCAGAGCGGTCCACCTTGGTGCAGTCCTTTCCTGAGAATGCACCGCCGCCGTGACGCGCATAACCGCCGTAGGTGTCAACGATGATTTTACGTCCTGTCAGACCGCTGTCGCCCTGCGGTCCGCCGATAACGAAACGTCCCGTAGGGTTGATAAAGAACTTCGTGTTCTCGTCGATCATATCCTGCGGAAGGATCTCGTCAAAGATGTACTTCTTCACATCCGCATGAATCTGTTCCTGGGTCACGCTCTCATCATGCTGTGTGGATAATACCACGGCATCCAGGCGGACCGGCTTGTCATTCTCATCATACTCCACAGTTACCTGGCTCTTGCCGTCCGGACGGAGATACTTAAGCGTGCCGTTCTTGCGGACATCCGTAAGACGCTTAGCCAGCTTGTGGGCCAGGGAAATGGGATAAGGCATGTATTCCTCTGTCTCATTGGTGGCAAAACCAAACATCATGCCCTGGTCTCCTGCTCCAATGGCGTCCAGCTCCTGGTCTGACATCTTGTTTTCCTTTGCCTCCAGAGCCTTATTCACTCCCATTGCAATGTCCTGGGACTGCTCGTCAATGGCTGTGATGACGCCGCATGTATCACAGTCAAAACCATATTTGGCACGGTCATAGCCAATCTCTCGCACGGTCTCACGCACCAGCTTCTGAATATCCACATAGGCGTTGGTGGTTATCTCTCCCATGACAAGAACCAGTCCTGTGGTGGTAGCTGTCTCGCATGCCACACGGCTCATTGGGTCCTGCTCCATCAATGCGTCCAGAATCGCATCGGATATGGCATCGCACATTTTATCCGGATGCCCTTCTGTTACGGACTCAGATGTAAATAGTCTTCTCTCCATTTCAAATCTCTCCTTCTTGTTCAGATAAATGATTAACAGCAGCTGTAACATCAGACATTTACAAAAAACAAAGTCCGCAGCAATTGCGGACTTGAAAATATCTTTAAATCTTCAAATCCTCTTATTGCTCGACCAAGCATGCTTTATCCTGCCAGCATACTCCTCGCTCAGGCTGGCACCTTCCGGCCCTTTCGCATATCATGCTGATATACTCAACCGGGGTTGCCGTGACTTCACAGGTCCTTTGTACCTCCATCACTCTGAATAAGGGATATTCACGAACTCTTTAATTGTAAAATGTGTTACCTTCCATATCTTATAGCAATTATATATATATGTCAATATTAAAATTTATCATTGCCTGTTCCGTCCTGTTTCTATCTTATGGAAATCCTTCCCTGCCCGGCCGGGTTCCCATACTCAGATGTCACGGAACCTCCCATCCGCCTTATATAGGAAGATAAGATATCCACGTCCACCATGACCTCATCCCGGATTACATTACATCCCTTGAACATGGTCATGCCGTCTCCGCCCTGTTTCAGCATATAGTTATGGGACGCTACGGTATATGTCTTGGTAAGGTCAATGGGCTCTCCCCCAACCTTGATGTCCGTTACCCTGTAAGCGCCTGACACACCGGTAAAATTTCCCTTGTCGTCTGTCCGGACGCCGGATTGCACAGATGGGTCAATGGTGTAGGTCAGACCGGACACCTGAAGGAAACCGCCGCTCTCTTGCGGATAATTCTTAGACGCCATCTCCAGTGCATCCTTAATCTGCTGTCCCGTTGCCTCGATGACACATCCCATATTTCCATAAGGGAACACGGCCAGGGTGTCGTTATATGTAATGTTACCCGGCTTAATAATGCTTCGGATTCCGCCTCCGTTGCTGAGTCCGATATCAGCCCCCAGCTCCACACGGTAAGCATCCGCTGTCAGGTCCCCCAGATTGGTCTCTGCATTTCTGACAATACGCTGCCCTGTGGCAGGGTCATTGACAGTCAGCTCGTAGGGCGTGGTGCCCAGAACAGTCTTTAATGTCTCATTGTATTGGTTCTCAATGGACAGGATGAACTGGCTGGTTCCATAATCCACAGCCCTTCCGTCCTCATTGATAAAGCTTCCGCCGGGAATCACAAGCTTAAGACCTACCGGAAGTACGTTAGTATCTTTTATCTTATCCAGATTGCTGTTATAAATGTCAATCCAGCGGTTGTAATTTCCCAGCTCCCTTTTTGCAATCCTGCTTAAGGAATCATGTTCCTTTACCGTATATTCCCTGGCCAGGTCCACGGCAGGCACCTCTGATACCAGCTCGGACCGAATGGAACCATTGGCAGATATGATCAGCTTTCCAATATGATTCAGCTTGGTTCCTGTCTGGGTCAGGACCACATTCTGTCCATTCTTATTCTTTATGTTCTCCGACGGAACGGTTTCATGGGAATGGCCGTCAATACATGCGTCAATTCCCGTGGTATTGGCAATCACACTGACGGATGACCATTTCCGGGTAATGCCGTTTTCCCCAAGATGGCCTGCCAGAATAACATAATCAGCCCCGGCTGTCCTGGCTGCATCCACGCTGGCCTGCACCTGACTGTACAGCTTCTGTCCGCTCTCATCCTCACAGAAGGAATACATATAATTTCCCTGGCTGTCCCGGAAATATGCAGGCGTGGATTTTGTAAAGCTCTCCGGCGTGGTCACGCCTACAAATGCCACCTGGGTATCCCCGTATGCAAACATCTTATATGGAGCAAAAACAGGAGCGCCTGTGGCGGTGTTTAAGAAATTGCAGGAATAATATCCGCAGTTTAATTTACCGGCCAGCTCCAGAAACCTGGACATTCCATAATCAAACTCATGGTTGCCCGGAACCGCAAAATCATATCCCACATAGTTCATAATATTGATAAGATAACCGCCGTCTGAAAGCGTACCAATGGGCGCCCCCTGAATGGCATCCCCTGTATCCACCAGAGTCACATAAGGCGTCTGCTGCTGCATCTCCTTCTTGTACAACGCCAGACCGGCATAGCCGATGTTGTCATCCACCCCGCAGTGGACATCATTGGTATACAGCACCACAATATCCTTGTCCGCTGCCAGTGCCGTGATTGGACTGCCTGTCAGGGGCAGGCCCGTCATTGTTACCGCGGCCAGGACAATTGCAAGAAACAAATCCTGCAGCCATTTAAAGCTCCTGTTCTTCATGAATTTTCCTCTCTTTCTCCATCAAACCTTACACAACTCGTATCATATATCCATCATATCACATTTCCTGTAAAAAAACAAAAGAAACAGCAGATGCACTGCAGCAGTCCAGAAGCAGCATCCCCTGGCGGGCCATGTGCCAGATAAATGCAGGCGGGGTCCGGGCATCCACATAGGCTTCCATCCGGACGGATTGCAGCCTGGTCTTCCGCGGCTGCCTGTCTAAGAGGCGTTGTCCCAAGGGCTCAATCCGACACCTCTATCCTTCATTTACATGAAAGCCAAAGAATTCATTCACATTGTTGAAGCACACATCCTCAATCACCTGTTTTAAGGCTGCCTCGCCGGAGAAATACTCCCCTCTGTCCACCAGCTCACCCAGGTAATTGCACAGCACCCGCCTGTAAAGCTCATGGCGGGGATAGGAGATAAAGCTTCTGCTGTCCGTCAGCATGCCCACGGACAGGCTGACCGGATACAGGCTGGCGCATGCCTCAAACTGGCGCTTGATGCCAAATGCCTGGTCATTGAACCACCAGGGCGCTCCTAACTGTACCTTTCCCTTTACGCTGCCGTCACAGAAGCCGGCCGCAAGCACTGCCCATGTCTCAATCTTCATGCCGTCCAGGGGGTAAAGTATGGTCTTAGGCAGTTCCCCTGCTATGGTCAGCCGGTTCAGCAGTTCGCCCACACTTGTCACGGAGCACCGGTCGTCCGTACAGTCGAAGCCGGTGGAATGCCCTGTCCGCCTGACCCCGTCCCTATTAGCATCCAGGTAGGTCCCGATATGAAGCTGCATCACATAATTGTTCCGGCTGTACCTGCGCCCCATCTCATAAAGGAACGCGCTCTGGTACTGGTCAACCTCATGGGGTGACAGAGGTTCATTCTTCCTTGCCTTTTCAAATATCCCGGCAATCTCCGTATCCGTATAATCAGCCCATGTAAAATGTGGGATCCCGTCATCACTGACCGTGGTGCCGGTTGTTTCCTGGAAGAACTTAAGCCTTGCCTCCAAAGCATCCAGCATGGTTTCAAAAGAAACAATCCCGATGCCGGACACCCCTTGAAGCTGGTCCAGATAATCAGAAAAGCCATCCTGTTCAATAAACATGGCCTTGTCCGGACGGAAGGCAGTGATGACCCTTGTAAACATCTTCTCTTTCTGAAGGGCAATGTGGCAGTGCAGGTCATCCACCGGGTCCTCGGTGGTGCTTACCAGCCTGACATTGGAGTGCTCCATGCACCAGCGCCTGGTCATGTGGCGCTTCACAATCAATTCCTTTGTCCTCTGATAGATTTCTTCTGCATTTTCCGCTGTCAGGGGCTCATCGATGTCAAAATACCGCTTCAGCTCCAGGGCGCACCAGATATACACAGGATTTCCAATAAGCTTTGGGAATACAGATGCAAAGGCAAGATATTTGTCATGGTAACCCGCCTTTCCTGTGATGTATTCCTCATCAATCCCAAAGGTACGCATGGCGCGCCATTTGTAGTGGTCTCCCCGCAGCCACATTTCACCCAGGTCCTCGAATTCCCTGTCATCGCATATCTCAGAGGTCTTGAGATGACAGTGATAATCTATGATTGGCAGGTTTTCGGCATATTCGTGATACAGCCTGCTTCCTGTTTTGCTTGTGAAGAACAGCTCCTCGTCAAATTTTGTGTTCATTTTCATATCCTCCGGTTAAAATCCAATCAGGGCGCCGCCGTCCACAGGGATGCAGCTTCCGCTGATGTAACGCGCGGCATCGCTGCAAAGGAATGCGGCGCACATGCCCACGTCCATGGGGTCGCCCACGGTCTTGGCAGGTATCCTTCCCATAATCTTGGCCAGACGCGGCGGATCGTTATCCACGGCCTGATGGAACATGGGCGTGTCAATCCAGCCAGGCGCAATGGCGTTTACTGTCACGCCAAACTCGGCAAGCTCGGCTGTCAGGGTGTGGATCATGCCCAGGAAACCTGCCTTGGAGGTGGAATATCCTGCCACCTGGGGCTGTCCGATGTAGCTGGTCATGCTGGCCTGGTAAATAATCCTTCCTCTTTTCTGTTCCTTCATGTAAGGAACCACAGCCTTTGTCATGGAAAATGAGCCTACCAGATGGACCTCCAGGACCCGTTTATAATCCTCCACCGTCATATCCCAGATAAATTTCTTGCAGTGGTTTCCGGCATTGTTGACCAGGATGTCCACACGTCCCTGCTCTGCCACGATCCGGTCCACCAGCTCCTGGGCATGGCTTGTATCCGTGATGTCAAACTGGTAGAATACCGTCTTATCCCCAAATACTCCCAGCGCCTCTGCCGCCTGTTTGGGGGACTCAAAGCTCACAACGCACACCTTTGCCCCGGCGCTTACAAGGCACCGGGTAATGGCAAGTCCCAGCCCCGTGGAACCGCCTGTGACCACGGCCACCTGGCCGGAAAGGTCATACCATTTTATGATATTAAATTCCTTTATTTCATTTTCAGTAAATGCAGCCATTATCTCTCTCCTGTCTCATAAGACATGTCTGTCAATGGTTTCCTGTCCAGACATGCCCGTTTATACGCAACCGCTTTTTCCTGATACTTGTATGGGATATAGAATTCCTTATGACCCAGGACCTCGCTCTTTGTGGGCGTGCCTCCGGCTGTTTTGGCCACATGTCCGGCCAGATTAAGGGCCATATCGTTCCGGCTCATCCCTCCGTACAGGATAGGGCTTGCATCGAAGTCCATGTCCTCCTCCATGCGCGTGAATGTCTCATGGTTTCCCGTAATCTTGATGCAGGGCGCAACCGCGCTTCCCACCACATTGCCCCTGCCTGTCACCAGGAACACGATATGGGCGCCGCAGCTGATCAGGTCCATAAGGCCCTCATTGTCATTGGGGTTGGTAATCCCAAACTGCATGAAGTGGGGGTCCGGCGTGGAATCCAGCAGCCACAGGCCGCCATGCTTCGGGGGGACCGATACCTTTAATACGCCTTCAATGGGGCGTGAACCGCTTTTAATCACTACTCCCATGCTCTTTTCCTCAATGGTAGACAGGCCCCCGGCAAAGTTCCCCGGGCTTACCGAATACTGGCGCACGGATTTGCAGTAATCCAGGGCCTTGTCATAGGTGTAGCGCAGTTCCTTGGCAGCTTCAGGGTTTGCCGCCCTGCCCACCAAAAGCCCGTCCAGTCCGATGGCCTCCACAATCTCCTCAAATATGGCGCAGCCGCCAAGGTCCACCAGACGGTCAAAGAAACGCCCCACCACAACATTGCCTGCCAGGCCGCTGGTGTAATCGCTGCCGCCGCACTCCGCGCCGATGACCAGGTGTTTGAACCCCATCCTTACCCGCGGGGTGTGCTTAAGCCGCTCCAGGGTTTCCCTGACCCAGGCCGTTCCTTTGGCGATTGCCGGTTTTGTGCCGCCCTCCTGCTGTATGAACATCCATAAGGCTTCCTTGCCCTCTTTGACGGACACGTCCGCCAGCCACCGGGGCTGAATGTATTCGCAGCCCAGCCCCACGGTCAGCACAGCGCCCACATTGGGATGCCGTATGAGGCTGATCAGCAGGTCCACCGCATACTGGTTGTCGGTACACCCGTCAAAACCAACCAGCTCCACATCCGGATGCCCGGCCTTATCCACGATTCTCCTGGCCACGAACTCCGAACATTTGACCGTATAGATGACCAGCACCCGGTTGCGTATGCCGGGCGCCCCATGCTTTCTCTGATAGCCCTGCCATGACCAATCCGTCAGTTCCATTCTCTTTTCCTCACTACTCATATTTTGTATCCTTTGGCGCGCCTGTCCGGACATCCAGGTGGCCGGACCGCTCATCATAAATGCTCTGCATCACATGCAGGTGGACCCAGCTTCCCTTTTGTATGTCCGCCGTGGCGCGCCCAATCACAACACCGTATTTTACAATATGCCCGCCTGCCCCTATATCCTTAAGGGCAATCTTATGTCCGGCAGGAATATCCGTTGCCGCCATGACGGATTCCTCACCGTGGTCCCCGGTCAGCCTGACCTCCTGCGCTGCCCTGACCTCAGCCAGGGCAGTGGCCACATTATCCGCAAGGTCAATCTGAAACGCCTTAATCTCTTTTTCCATATAAACCTACGCTCCCGCATTTTCCTTTACAGTATTCCAAATTCTGCAAATGCATCTGTAGCCGACATGCCGCCCTCAATGGCCCGGCGCACGGTTATCTCTCCTGCCGCCTTAATCAGGGCCTTTTCGATTACCTCGTCCTTAATTTCAGCCGGTATGATCAGGACGCCGTCAATGTCACCGAATACAAGGTCGCCGTCATGGATGGTCACCTGGCCGATCTCAATGGTGCAGCGGTAATCGCATACATAGGTGCGGACCGAGGAATCCTGTGCCCAGCACTGTGTACAGAATACAGGGAAATTCTGCTCAAGCACCTGAGGTGTATCCCTGCTGTATCCATCCAGCACAGCGCCCACCGCGCCTCTTGCCTTGGCAGTTGCTGTCAGCAGTTCCCCCCACAGCGCGCTGTGATGGGCTCCGGTGGCAATGTAAATATCGCCCGGCCTTAACTGGTCCAGGGCCTCGGTCAGATAGCCAAAGGGTTTTTTAGGACTGTCAAATACATCATTTTCCAGAACCGTACACGCATACCCGGCCAGCTTCAGCCG
>UMFJ01003649.1_pt1 | contig 8944 bp, 10 predicted proteins | sample 1964991 | NCBI WGS metagenome assembly UMFJ01 (sample SAMEA4836044, study PRJEB28245) | human gut metagenome | biome: gut microbiome; material: fecal sample | place: Denmark | collected 2008 | reverse complement strand
AAAAAAAGACCAGTCAGAATCCGATTTACCTGACTGGTCTTTCATTGTTCAAAGTAGATTTTCTATTTTTTTCATCAAACAAAATTTCAAACTCTTTTAAGATTTTATATATACTTTTATTAGTATTTATCTATTATCCTATTTTCATATCCATTGAAATAAAAAACCATTATATTTTCTTTTGAAAATATGCCGACATTCTTCCTTCTTCCTCAAATACTTCTTTCCTCTCAAATCCATTTTTCTCCAGTACCCGGATAGATGCTACATTATTTAAAAATGTAAATGCTCCAACAGTCTCTAGCTGGAATTTTTCGGAGATTTTTTCCTTTACTTCTGCCGCAGTTTTTCCATCATCTTAGTATAATTTTTCCGTTCATGCGGAAACATGCACTGGCTACAATCTTTCACACCTTTTTCTGTGTATCTGAAATTCCCACCACACTCTGCTCCTTTTAAGTACAGTGGACAGAAACAAAACAGACAGTTAAAATTGTCCGGATCGTCTGTCTTATGACACGGGAAATATTCACATTGCTTATGGGAAAAAAATTTATAAAATTCTGACATAGTTTCTCCTTTTTCTTCTGTTTACCTGATTTGTTTTCGTTATCTTCTCTCTTCACTCCACTCTAATATAATTCCTGTGTTCGCGTCAATCTCAAATTCGTATTCTCTCTGATCGTAGATGATATCCCCTTCGTATTTATACTGTCCATCATCGTTGTCAAGTTCCATCCGGATATCAGACTCTGTCGCCCCCGGAATTCTTTCTAATGCCGTCTGCATTGCCTGTTCCTGGCTGACCGCCACATTTGCTCCTGCGCTTTGTGACTGATTATTTTGCGTATTATTCTGCTGTCCATTTTGTGCTTCCTGTGCAGATTCTTTCCCCTGCGTATCCTTATTTTGTGCTGCCGTATTGGAAGCGACACTTTCTGTATCAGCAGTTAAGATTGTCCCGTCTTCCGCTGCGATTTCATAATCGTATTCTGTTCCATTTGCATCGAATTGAATTTCATAGATCATTCTTCCGTCATCTCTGTCTTTCGATGTTTTTAGTCTTGTCGCTTCCTCCTTCGTCACACCCGCATCTTGAAGTGCCGCTTCCAGTGCTGCATCTTTTCCAATGTCCTTTCCACCTGTGAACCCACATCCCGTGGTTGCTCCTAATACACTGATTGCTACGATTCCTGCTGCCATATATTTTTTCATCATATCTGTTTTCTCCTTTTCTTCTTTGTTTTTTCTTTCTTATTTCTTACTTTGTATCTGAATCATACAGTAGAAACATTAAAAGAACATTAGAAAATACTTAAAAAGGAATATAAAATGTAAATCTGCTTCCTTCCCCTTCTCTGCTCTCAACAGACACTCTGCCACCGTGCGCTTCGGCAATCCATTTTACCATAGAAAGTCCAAGCCCAAAATGGCTTCCATCTGTGCGCGAAGTGTCTGCACGGTAAAAGCGTTCCCAGATATGTTCCATGTCATGCACAGAAATCCCAATTCCATTATCTTCCACGATTCCGACTACATTTTCTTCCTTTACCTGCAAAGAAATTTTTACAATCCCACCTTCTCTTCCATAAAAAACAGCATTGGATACGAGATTGACAACCATCCGGATATAGAAACTTTCATCCACTTGTGCATAAATATCCGGAGTAATCTCAGTTCTGACCGTAATTTCTTTTTCCTCTGCGATCATCTGCTGTTCTTCCGCAATGATCTGTGTCAGTTCACTGAGATTTACCCTCTCTTTATTCAACTTCTGCCTTCCTTCATCTGCCCGGGATAACAAAAGCAGGCTGGAAATCAGCCCCGCCATCTCTCTCGCCTTTTTTGCAATCAGCCCGATCTGCTCTCTCTGTCTGTCCGTCAATGTTTCCTCGGAAAGACATGCATCACACTGTGCCAGCATTACACTCACCGGAGTGCGCAGTTCATGAGAAACATCGGAAGTAAACCGCTTTTCTCTTTGAAATACCATTTCCAGCTGTTCCAGCATCCCGTCAAAGGTCTGTGCCAAATGGTAGATTTCATCTTTACTTTCTTTTTGCTCCTCTGTCAGCCCTACTCTTTTGGACAGATCTGCATCCGATTGGATCTGCCGGACCGTGTCTGTCATTTTTTTTACTGGGAGCAATGCCCTTTTCGTAAACTGATAACCCAAAAATGCTGCTGCCAATGTGAAAAGCGGGAGCAGGATCACTGCAAACCGCATCGTAATCTGAAAGCTTTCTTCTGCATCATTGATGGATGCCATCCCCCTCACATAAACATTCTGCCCGTTTTCCAGCCGATACAACACATCATACAAATACCATTTCTGCTTATTCTCTTTGATCTCACGCATAGTTCCATCTTCAAGCGCATAGGCATTCTCGATTCCATACGGAACTTTTCCGTATAGAAAATACCCGCTTTCATCGTACAGAGACAGATAAATCCCCTTTTCTACAGAATAAAAATCATTGTCTACTTCCAGCCTGCCATCTTCTATTTCAATCTCCTCAACACTCTTTTGCACAGAGTTCTCCAGCTGATTTTTCACAGAAGCCAGCACTTTTCTGCCACTCATAGAGAATAAAATTCCAAGTGTGGTGCAGGTAAGCAAAAGCAGGAATGTTGTGTAGAACAATGTCAGTCTTGCTTTTAATGTCCATCGCTTCATACTTTCTCCTTCAGCACATATCCGGCGCCACGAACTGTATGGATCAATTTTTCCTTGAACGATTCGTCAATCTTTTTTCGCAGATAGCGAATGTATACATCAATCACATTAGAACCGCCCGCATAATCATAATTCCACAAGTGCTGCTCCAATTTTTCCCGCGACAATACAATTCCTTTGTTCTGAATCATATAGCGCAGCAAAGCAAACTCCTTTCCGGACAGCTGGATTTCCTTCCCATCCCGAAATACTTGATGCGTATCTACATGAACTTCCAAACCGCCTTCTCTATAACACGAATCCTCTGATTTCTCAGGCCGCCTCAAAAGTACCCGGATCCTTGCAAGTAATTCCTCAAATGCAAATGGCTTCACGAGATAATCATTGGCACCTGCATCCAATCCCCGCACCCGGTCCTCAACACTGTCTTTTGCCGTCAAAAGAAGCACCGGGACATGTTTATTTTTCTGGCGAATTTCCCGAAGTACTGATAACCCATCCTTTTTTGGCATCATAATATCAAGAATTACAACATCGTACTCTGCCCCTGCAAGATAATCAAGAGCCGCCTCCCCATCCATACAGGAATCGACACTGTAATGCTCTGCTATCAGCCGCTGCGCCAGAATCTTATTTAAATCTCTTTCATCCTCTGCAATCAAAATCCGCATCTCGTTTTCTACCTTCTTTCTGCTTCTTTTGGTAAATTATAACACAGCTGCCTGTTTTCGTCATTTTCTTTTCCCTTACATTTTTTCTATACTCTCCACACACAAAAGAGGAAACAGACATCTTTGTCCATTTCCTCTCTGCTTTTTAAGCTGTTTCAATCAAAATTTCCTTCTGCCGCAGTACCTCTTCTATCATATCCAACGTTTCTTCACTGTCTGCACTTACTTTATGATAATGATAGTTCGAGGTGATATTTTTCAGAGGACTTGATTTTCCACTTTTGATATCACCGATGAATTCCATAACCTTCCTTCTGGAATTAATATGTAATTCTGCTTCCATATGTCCATATACCCTATGATTGATCATTACATTTTCTACACAACCGCCCATATCTACAATCGAACAAAGCTCTTCTTCCAGCTGCTCATCCGTATGATTTACTTTAAACACACGGCTGACTGTTGCCGGTGTCTGCAAAATATATCCTCTGTTTGTAGAAAGAATATCATAACCTGCCGCCCGGATCAACGCAATATCCTGCACGATCACCTGACGGCTCACATTGTAGAGGGCTGCCAGCTTTTTCCCAGATACCGGTGCAGTACTCTCACGGATTTCGTGAATGATCTGTTCTCTTCTCTCTGTCCCTTGCAACCTGTTCCCTCCATCTCCTTCTTAATTCCACTTACGCATTTTCTAACGCGTGAAGATTTTTCAGGGAAATATCCAGGATTGGAGCAGAATGTGTCAATGCTCCACTGGAAATATAGTCAATTCCAAGAGAAGTCAGACGACCGATGTTTTCTTTTGTCACATTTCCGGAACATTCTGTCTCAGCACGTCCGTCGATGATTCTTATTGCCTTCTGCATCTCTTCTGTTGACATATTGTCAAGCATAATGATATCTGCCCCAGCTTCCACTGCTTCCCTCACCATATCAAGATTTTCTACTTCCACTTCTATCTTTCGAACAAACGGAGCGTATTCTTTCGCCATTTTCACTGCCGCAGTCACACTGCCCGCCGCCCCAATATGGTTATCTTTCAACAGCACTCCGTCAGACAAATTATAGCGGTGATTATACCCTCCTCCGACACGGACTGCATATTTCTCAAAAATTCTCATATTCGGCGTTGTTTTTCTCGTATCAAGCAATTTTGTATCTGTACCTTCTAAAAGATCGGCAACCGAACGTGTATAAGTTGCAATCCCACTCATCCTCTGAAGATAATTTAATGCAACACGCTCTCCAGAAAGAAGTACACGGATATCTCCTGTCACTTTTCCCATCAACTGTCCATTTGTCACTTTGTCCCCATCTTTGCAGAAAAATGTTACTTCCGTCTCTGCATCAAGCAATTTAAATACTCTTTCAAAAATTTCCAATCCTGCAATAATCCCATCCTGCTTGCAGATCAATTCTACTTCCCCTTTTACAGCTTCTTTCATCACCGCATTGGTCGTCACATCTTCACTTGAAATATCTTCTTTCAGCGCTTCCAGAATCAGGTGATCCACCTGAAGTGTCATTGTAATCTTATTCATGTTGTTTACCTCCCATATCTATTTCATATCACAACTGCTCTGATTGATGTTCTTATCTTTTGATTCTTTATCGATATCTTTTCTCAGATTCTCCGGAGATCTTTGTCGCTGCCCGCTTAGCAAATACAAGACTTTCCAGCAGCGAATTGCTCGCCAGTCTATTCGCCCCGTGCACACCGTTACAACTTGTCTCCCCTACTGCATAAAGATGTTCCATCGAAGTCTGGCTGTCCAGATCTACCCAGATACCTCCCATGAAGTAGTGTTGTGCAGGCACAACCGGAATACATTCTTTTGTCACATCGTATCCTTCCTCCAGACACCTCTGATAAATATTTGGAAAGTGCCCGAGGATCGTTTCTTTTGGAATATGTTCCATCGAAAGCCATACGTAATCTGTTCCATCTTTTTCCATTTCTTCGTGGATCGCCTTTGTCACAACATCCCGCGGAAGCAATTCATTGACAAAACGCTCATGCTTCTTATTGTACAGCACTGCCCCTTCTCCTCTCACTGACTCCGAGATCAGAAAGCGTCTTCCTGGTTTTTTCGAATACAATGTCGTCGGATGGATCTGCACATAGTCCAGATGTTCCAACCGCACTTCGTGTTTCTTTGCGATTCGGATCGCATCTCCGGTCAAATGCGGAAAGTTTGTCGAATGCTGATAAGTCCCGCCGATTCCACCACTTGCAAGAATGGTATCTGCTGCATGGATATGCAATGTCCCTTGTTCATTTTCTGCAAGAATTCCAGTACATTTGCCATCTTCCTCAAGAATATCCGTCATTGTTGTATACTCAAAGATTGTCACATTTTTCCGCTCTTTTACACGTTCCAGCAACTTACTTGTAATTTCTTTTCCGGTAATATCCTTGTGAAATAAAATACGTGGACACGAATGTGCCCCTTCTCTCGTATACTTCAAACAACCGTCTTCCTGTTCAAAATCGACTCCAAATCCAATCAGATCGTCAATAATCTCTCTGGATTTTCGTATCATCAGATCTACGGATTCCTTTCGGTTCTCATAATGCCCTGCTTTCATCGTATCTTCGAAAAAGCTCTCGTAATCCTTTTCATCTCGGAGTACGCAGATTCCTCCCTGCGCAAGAAAAGAATCACTGCTCTCCAAATCCGATTTCGTGATCAGTACGACTTGTTTCTCCTCCGGCAGCCAAAGTGTGCTGAATAAACCTCCTACTCCAGTTCCCACTACAACTATGTCTGCACTTATCTCCATCTCTTTTTCCTCCAGTTCCTCTGTCTTTACTTTTTCCTACGTTCATTTCCTCTTATTTCGCGAGTTCTAACATCCGCTCCAGTGTCTTTCCTGATTCTTTACGCAGATCTTCTGTGATGTGAACTTCATTTTCGCCTGTCTGCAACACATGAAGAATTTTTTCCAATGTGATCAGCTTCATATCCGGACAAACCGGTTCCGTCTCTGCAAAATAAAATTTCTTATCTGGATTCTGCTTCTCCAATTCATAGCGAACCCCATTTTCTGTACAGACAATAAACTCTTTGCAAGAGCTTTTTGCCGCATATGCAATAATTCCGGATGTACTTCCGATATAATCCGAAATCGCACACACAGCCTCCGGACATTCCGGATGTGTGAGAATCTCCGCCTGCGGATGTTGCTCTTTTGCTTTCTTGATCTCCTCTAACTGCATATGCTCATGCACTGGGCAATATCCGTTATTAAATACAAATTCCTTCTCCGGCACCTGTTCTGCCACATATCTCGCCAGATTTTTATCCGGAATAAAGAAAATACGTTTATTTGGCAATGCCTTTACAATCTGCACTGCATTTGCGGAAGTTACGCAGACATCCGAATGTCTCTTTAACTCTGCAGTGGAATTGATATAACATACAACTGCCAGATCCTCATATTTTTCTCTCATCTTCTGAATGGTCTCTGCATCTGCCATATGTGCCATTGCACAATCCGCAGTCAGATCCGGCATCAGCACGGTCTTCTTTGGATTTAATATCTTCGCGCTTTCTCCCATGAAAGAAACGCCGCAAAATACGATTGTCTGTTCTTTTAACCCAACTGCAACTTTACTTAAATAAAATGAATCACCAATATAATCTGCAATCTCCTGTATTTCTGGATTCACATAATAATGGGCAAGGATGACTGCATTTTTCTTTTGTTTCCATTTTTTAATCTCTTCTACTATTTTCATTCTGTCTTCTCCTATCCTCTTCTCCACCTCAGTTCCTACCATTATAGCACCGTCCTTTACAAGTGACAAGACACCTGTTTTGACAAAAATAAATGGTCTGTACGTTATTTTCTTATCAATAATGTGCAAACCATTCTTTTTTAGTTGTCTCTTACTGTATTTCCTCTATTTCTTTGAAAAAATATGTTTCAAAAATACATACATCACAATGAGAAATGCACTGACATACCCAAACGCACCAAGTGCCGGAATCCCCCATATTTTTGGTTTCATATTCGTCGTACAGATAATGCTGGAGCTGATTAAAAGTGCCATCACCCACAACCCCATCACAATATTTCTCACAAGTCTCCGCAGCAATCGCTCCAATTCCCCAGATACATGAAGATCGAGGTTGATCTTTGTCTGTCCTCTCAAATTTCCCTGAATCAAATCTGCCACAAGGGAAGGTAGATCCAGCGCTTTGTGAATGGACCGGTAGAAACTTCTGCCTCCATTTTTCAATTCACTTTTCCAGTCCTTCTCTGTGAAAATTTTCCCTGCCATATGTCTGGAGGCAATCTCTACCATATTGATCTCCGGAGCAATGTCTGCCAGCACCCCCTCCATATGTGTCAGTCCACGCGCCAACATTGTCAGACCATGGGGCATGATGATCCGGTTCTCTTTCATCACTTCCATCAGATCTACCATCACTTCTGCCACATCAATGCTACCCATATCCGTCGTACCATATTTGGCGAGAAGTGCACTGATGTCCTCATAAAGTCTGCTCTGATCCGGCTTATCCCGAAATTCTCCAAGCGCCAAAACTGCCTCCTGAATCATTCCTACATCCCCTAGCGCAACACCTTGTACAGCCTTACCGACCAGTTTTCTGTCACGTTCAGTCAGCCGTCCCATCATCCCCATATCAATCCATACAATTTTACCACCACAAACCTTTACATTTCCAGAGTGAGGATCTGCGTGAAAGAATCCATCATCCATTACTTGTTTGATATAATTATCGATCAGTTTTGTTCCAATTTCTTCCAGATCGTATCCGTTCTCTTTTAATGCTGCTTTATCATCGATGCTCCACCCGTCAATATGTTCCATAACAAGCACATGCTGATTTGTGTACTCCTGATAAAGTTCTGGAACTTTCACAAACAGAATCCCTTTATTTCTCCGGGCAAACTCTTCCATATTGGAAGCCTCTGCCAGAAAATTCATCTCCTCCCTTGTCACAGCCCACAACTCATCGAGCACCATATCAAGATCTACCAGTTCTTTCAGGCTCACCGGGGGAACCAGCTTCACTGCGCGGTGCAGCAATCCAATATCCCTCGCCATCTTCTCATAGATCCCTCTGCGCTGTACTTTGATCACAACTTGCTTACCGTCTTTTAAAACAGCACGGTGCACCTGAGCGATGGATGCTGAACCAAGCGGTTTCTCCTCTATGGATGCAAAAATCTCTTCCCACGGACATCCATAGGCAGACTTTAGTACTTCCTCCACCTCTGCAAAGTTCATCGGAGCTACTTCTGAGCGAAGCCTCATCAGCTCATCACAGTATCTTTTTGGTAAAATATCTGAATGCATGGACATAATTTGTCCTAATTTAATAAAAGTAGGACCAAGATCCTCCAAAATCAAGCGAAGCTTCTCCGGTGAAATTCCTTTGGAAATCTCATGGCGATGCAAAATTGCAGTCATTTCTTTTAATCTTGTCCTATATTCTCTGGATTCTTCTTTGCTCATCTACAACCTCATTCTGCTCTGTCATCACAGTCGTCTTTCTCACCTTCTGTAACATATAGTTTCTTTTTCAATTCTTCCAGCTGTTCCGGTGATAAC
>UMFJ01009441.1_pt1 | contig 8985 bp, 9 predicted proteins | sample 1964991 | NCBI WGS metagenome assembly UMFJ01 (sample SAMEA4836044, study PRJEB28245) | human gut metagenome | biome: gut microbiome; material: fecal sample | place: Denmark | collected 2008 | reverse complement strand
TCCGGGGAAGATTGACCGTGACCACGCCAACGGAACCTGTATGTTCCCCATAACCGAAAAAGCCGCCAGCCTTTTTCCGCAGCACATGGAAATCCGGCCGGATTCCATCATAAGAAGTCCTTACATCTTCCGGTTTCATGCCATTTCCCATATAATTGATGAAATATGGGGTTCCGTAATGGGATGCCAGGGAAAACAATAGCCGGTTTTGTTCGTTGTCAGACCAGTCATAATCTGCTCCTATCCCATAAGCCGGAATAGGATACTGGAATCCCAGGCCATTGGCATCGCCTTCCAGCATGGTTTCCAGAAACGCCCTGTTTACCATGTCCATTTCCTTCTGGCAGTCTCCGTAAGTAAATTCCATTCTCCTGCCGCCCACAATGGCCTTTTCGTCAGCCATGTCCCCTGGAACCTTCAGGTCCATGAAAATGTGGGAAAATGGGGCCTGGGTACCCCAGCGGCTGGGAGTGTTGACTCCAAAGACAAACGCCTCCATGCATTTCTTAACCTTATCATAGGACAGGTTGTCTGCCTTCACAAAGGGAGCCAGGTAGGTATCAAAGGAGGAAAATGACTGGGAGGCAGCCCACTCATTCTGCATAATTCCCAGAAAGTTTACCATCTGGTTGCAGAGGGTGGCCAGGTGCTTGGCCGGGGATGCGGTAATCTTCCCGGTGATGCCGCCCAGGCCGTCTAACAGAAGTTTTCTGAGGGACCATCCGCAGCTGTAGCTTGTCAGCATGGATAAATCGTGGATATGGATGTCCCCGTTTACATGGGCATCGGAAATCTCCCGGTCATAGACTTCTGTAAGCCAGTAATTGGCAGTCACTGCGCCGGAATTGTTCAGAATCAGACCGCCCACAGAATATGTGATGGTTGAATTTTCCTTGACGCGCCAGTCCTCCACCTTTACATAGTTATCCACCACATCCTTGTAGTCCAGGATGGTCTTATCCAAATTCCTGATTTTCTCCCGCTGTTTCCGGTATAGTATGTAGGCCTTGGCCACATCAGTGTAGCCGGATTCCTCCAGGACTTTCTCCACGCTGTCCTGTATATCCTCCACGCTAATCCGGCTGTCTTTTATCTTCATCTGGAAGTCAGATGTGACCCGGAGCGACAATAGCTCGATAATATCAGCCGTATATGATTTACCTGTTGCTTTAAAGGCCTTCTTGATAGCCAGCGTTATCTTATCCAATTGGAATTCCACGGTTTCCCCGTCCCTTTTAGCCACTAAAAGCATGTTCTTGTCTCCTCCTTGTTAGGCGTGATTCACTGTCGGTATAAGCAGATTTATTATATTATATCAAAGACATGGGCATAAATACAGCATCATTTCACCAGAATACGCTGTCCTTCCATCCGGCGTTTATTGGATGCCGTCAATGGCCTGTATCACCTCTTCCAGGGAAAGCCATTTATCCCATTCATACCCCGGCTTCTCTGAGGATGTGTCATAGACAGCCCGGAATGCCTGATTGTATTCCTCCTGCGTCATCATGACACCTTCCCATTCATATTGATAGATGGGGTTCCCCTCCTCATCAAACTGCACATGGGAGTTATCCTCAGCCCCATAATATCCGGAAGCAATGGGAAGCAGCCGGCCCGATTCCATACTGTACACAATATCGTAGTAGTAATCCATATTTCCCTCAGAGTTGCACAGAAGATTTCCGCGTTCAATATAAGAGAAATAGAGTCTGGACAGCTGCGTTTCATAGGCAGCCCCGTCTGCAAAACTGACTATCTTGCAGCCCGTTGCCTCGTCGATGCCGATTTCCACCAATTCGGGGATGTGGTCGTCATTGATGTAAATTAAATTATACCCCTGCCACTGACCGCTGTCCTGGGATTGGAGAAGGCCGGTATAGGCCTGCTGCCAGCCGGAGGCAGATACACTGGGCCTGCCTTTGCCCGCGCCCAGAAATCCCAGGACAGACTGTACGGTCTTTTCGGCAAGGGCCGAGTTGGCGTTTTCCGACAGACTTCTCTCCAGGGTAAAGCTGCCGTCAGCCTTTCCGCTGTAGATTCTCACCTCAGGATATCCTGTGCCTGTCTTTGGCCCGGAGGCCGGTGAGTAGCTGCATATGATGATGATATCATTGAAACCATCGCTGTTATAGTCGGGAAAGGATACTGCCTCCACCTTGTTAAACGTCTCGTTACTTCGTGTGTTGCCCTCATACACGCCGTCCAGAAGGCAAACTGTTTTTTTCTCCTTCTTTATCTCAAACATAACATCTGCAAGAGGATTTTGAAGGCTGTCCGGTTTATAGGACGCAAATGTGACGCTGCCCAATGGCTCCAGGGTCACATCAAACGTCTGGTCTTTAATCAGCAGATATCCGGCCTCCCCCTGGGCTGAATCAGCCGGTGCAGCGGTGCTGCCTATGGGATGCTCCGATGACTGCTCAGACTGGGAGCCCTCTTGGGTGTCAATCCTGATTTCCGGTTCGGCCTCAGTGCTTTGGGATTCTGCCTGTTCCGGGGACAGCGCATGGGATGGTTCCTTGTGCCCGCAGGCAGTCAATACACCGCACAGCGCCATGCAGAGTAAAGGTGCTGTCAGTTTTTTTGAAATATGTTTGTTAGTGATATACTTCATATTTAGTTACCCTCGTTTTCATATGTGCTTTGGTTTTTAAGATACAGTCAATATACAGTCAATATACAGTTAATATAGTTCAGTCAATCCAGTATTTTCTGTCCCGCTACAAGTAAGAGCTTGTCCTGGTCATGTCTGTCACCAAATCCGGGTTATCCTGCTTCATACGTTCCAGCAGAAGTTCAATGTTCACTGTTTTTCCCTGAATGTTCTTAAATTCCTGTTCCGTAATACCTACCAGCTGGATAAACTCCGTCTTTCCATAGACAGAATCCTGAGACACCGCCTCTGTGTCCATGGTGGTTATCAGTGCCGTGATAGCTGAATCCGTCCCTACATGAAGGGATGTGCCGTTACCTGCTATATACTGGCTGGGGAGAAAAAACTGATTTTGGGTATAGGTGTAGCGGGCAAGATTTGAGAGCATATCAATTGCCCAGAGACAATCTTCCGGCTCCTTTTCCCTAAGCTTGATGGTCATCTCATAACCCCACTTATTCCATTCTCCGCCAAAGGACTCCTCATCTGCATAAAGCTCCGTCATTCCAAATGTCACAATATGCTTATATCCCTTGGGAGAATCATAGATGGAATAGCCGTCCAGGTAGCAGTCGCCGCCAAATATGGCCCTGGCCATCATGTTTGTGCCATAATGCCGGGGCTCCTGTCCCGGGTAGAGCCGCTCAAATTCCTGTTCAATGGTTTCCCAGCCCGGCGCCCATTCTTCGTTTTCTTTTACGCGTTTTAAAAATTCTTCTTTTGTCATTTGATTTCCTCACATGAGTTTTTATATAACCGTGGATGCAAAATATATCATCAGGAATATATCATCCGCGGATTCTATGAATTGCAGGAAGGACCGCAATGTGATACAATACCACACGGGACGTTTGACGGACCGTTTAAAGGGGACCGTATATGTAAAAAAATGTATGTATTGGAGGCTTTGTTTTTATGAAAAAGTGGGAAACGATCAGGGAGTTCATCATGATTACCTTTGCCACCGTCATTGTGGCGGCAGCTGTCTTTTTCTTCCTGATGCCAAGCCATGTATCGGTGGGAAGTATATCCGGTCTGGCAATTGTTCTGGGAAACTTTATTCCCCTTAAGATTTCAGCAATCACCTTTATCCTCAATATGCTCCTTCTGGTTCTGGGCTTCCTGCTCATCGGAAGGGAATTCGGGGCAAAGACTGTTTACACCTCGTTCCTGCTGCCTGTGGTCCTGGCTGTTTTTGAGACGGCATTTCCGGAAAATGCTTCCATCACCAACGATGCGTTTCTGGATATGATATGCTATATCTTTGTGGTAAGCATCGGACTGGCCATGCTATTTAACAGGAATGCGTCATCAGGCGGCCTGGATATCGTGGCAAAGCTTTTGAACAAATACCTGCATATGGAACTTGGCCGGGCCATGTCCATGTCAGGCATGTGTGTGGCACTGTCCGCGGCCCTGGTCTATGACAAGAAAATTGTGGTGCTCAGTGTCCTTGGCACCTATCTCAACGGAATCGTCCTGGACCATTTCATCTTTGGCTTTAACATAAAAAAGAGGGTGTGCATCATTTCACAGCGGGAGGAAGAAATCAGGGAGTTTATCCTGCATCATCTCCACAGCGGCGCCACGATTTATGAAGCCATCGGAGCCTATGACGGCCAGCCAAGGAGGGAGATCATCACCATTGTTGATAAAAACGAGTATGTAACCCTGATGAATTATGTGCTGAAAACAGATAAGGATGCTTTTGTCACTGTGTATACGGTAAATGAAATCATTTACAGGCCCAAGCATTAACTGCAGCCCGGACATGGTTTTATTTCCATTTCCATCTTCTGTCTGATGTTGCCCGCATTCTCATGTTGCAAAGGACCTTTCACTGCTCTACCTGGCGGAAATCAGATACTTTACAATATAATGGTATGCACCCACTGTAAAAGCAGGTATGAGGATTATGTAAGACAGAATATTGAGCATGGTAAAATTATAGATATTGGATGCCTCTCCATATTCAAGAACATATCTGCACACCATGCCCAGAATGGTCATAAGGAGGGTCAGAGGATAGACAGCCCTCTCTTTTGCCTTCCCGTAAAGGCCTGCAAATCCCCAACCTATGATTCCATAAGAGCAAATCAGCAGATAAGCTTTGGTGAAATCCAGGGGAAAGGGCTGGCTTCTTATGGGAAATGTAAAACAGCCTGCAAAGGCAATATAAAATAAAAGCAGACCCTTTACCATGACAGGATGGCGCATAAGAAAATGATTTATGGATTGGGCCGTCCTGTTTCCGTTTGTCCGGTTTTCTGCATTTGGTTTTTTTGCCGCCCTGTTCTCCGCCATTCTGCGCCCTGACAAAAAACACAGGATGCTTATGATTAAAATTACGATGATGAAAGATAGGATACTGACCATACACGTCCTCCTCCCCTGCTGCTGGTTACCATGACAGAACTGAATGACAGACAGCATCACGGCGCCCATGAAAGAAGGCGCTCCACTGCACTGGCAGACATATAATAGCATTCATTGATACTTCTCATATCGTTGGCAATATTATAGACAAAGGGGGCTGTCCAGATGACTGCTGTCTCCTCCTTTTGATAACACGATATAAACACATCCATGCCTTCCTTCCTGTAAACTGACAGTACCGCGTCAGGGGGACTTGGCGGCGGTTCCCGGTCCGGAAGAAAGGTCCAGTTCCTGCCGGTCATATCAGCAAATAACTGGTCCATCACCGGATTGGAGGTGGTGAAAAAATGATTCCGGTTTTTAAACTGTACTTCCACTGTGTCCCCGGACGGGCGTGAAATGCAAAGCAGGGGAATACCTTCTGCCGCCATCCAGTTTTTTTGCGACATGTATTCAATGGTTTCCCGCCCGTTCCATTTTCCCGTTACATTCCATGAATCTGTAAAGAAGGAATCGTCATGGTCCAGGGTAACCGGACGTTCCGGGGTGCTGTATGCCAGGCGCCCCTGATCGGTGCTTACCAGCAAAAGACTGCTCTTTATGTAGCCCTCTGCCGTATCCATGAATGCTGCAAGGGCGTCCGGGTCTCCGAAAAAGCCTGTCCTGTCCTCCTGCTGGAGTGCGAAATCTGCTGTGTGGGAGTGCGCTTCCACTGTTTTTTTATCCGGACCTATGTAAAAGATACGAATGCTGTATGCGCCATATCCCTGGTTCATATAAGGTGAATATTCCATGAGATAATCCGCCCCGTTTTCTCTGTAGAGATACAGCATGGTCCAGCCTGCATGGGCCACACTGTAGTCATGCTCCCAGATGACCGGGGAATCAGCCGATTCTCCCGCCAATACTTTAAGGGAGGCATATTGTCCTCCTGATGCCTGGAAATCAGCCAGTCCGGCAGTGATGCGCTCCGGTTCTCCATCATGGTCCAGATCTGCAAAGAATATAACGTCCGCGTCCGTTCCGTATTCCATGGGGCAGGGGGTTCCGGCGTCCGTCAGCAGCTCCGGTTTTACTGTGATTTCAGGCAGTGATTCTGACGCTGTTTCCGGCGCCGGCGCCTCGGACCGGTATTCCATGCCTTCCGGCAGGGCAGGCTCACGCGCCATGCTGCTGGCTGCAGTGGGAGATATTGTGCCGCCGCATCCGCAGAGGAGAACAGTCACAGCAAGTATTGTCACGATTGGGGACCATATCATTTCTTTCCATCCTTTCTCTGCGCGTTTCATTTTTATACTAAAAGTATACTATAAGTGTGGGCAGAGAACTCTTAAATTTCCCTTGCAAAATTCCTAATATCAGCGGTTCTGCGTATGCCTGCCGGACGTTTTGCCCGAAAGCATGAACAGAATCAGGGTGATGAATAAAAGAATGCCGATTATTGCCAGCGCAACGGATTGGACGAAGGAACATGTTTCATGGTATTGTCTCATCTCGTCTCCCTCTATCCAGCCGCTGTACAGGTCCAGGGCATTTCCCAGGCAGTTATCTTCCAGCACATCACGGTCTGTTATGCGGTATGCCTTTTTTTCCTTATCAGTCAGAAAGCGGGCGGCCCCCTCGTCCCAGTAATATCCCACAGGAAGGGCCATCCTGCCTTTTGCAGGTATTCTGGTGATTGCGTTGTCCACCAGAGCCCAGGTTCTGGTTCCGTCCTTAAAAGTAATCAGGTAATACTGGGCATAATCCGCATACGGCCTCATCCAGAAGGTGGTCCACCGGCTCCGTGTAATGGCGGGGGCAGTGACCCCGTAGGTTGGGCTGCGGCTGCTGTAATAGCCGCGCTGCGTTGACGGCCGGGTTCTGTGGCTGATTTGTTTATAGATACCGGTTGCTTGAAAGAGAGAGGCATCTGCCTCCCATGCGCCGATATAGTTTTTCTGTAAATCCGATACAGAGGTCATGTACCCGGTCGGCTCCGTACAAGGGTAACCTGCCCCGTATTTCAGCTCAAAACTGCCGTTATCATCTTTTGACAGCACTTCCTCTGGGGTTACGGGCACGGCGGACCGGTACAGAAGTCCCTCAGCATTCAGCCGCGGAGCAATGGCAAGGAAGAAAATAAGCAGGACCACCTCTGCCGCAAGCATCCATAAAAGTCCATACCCCTTATCCTTTTTCATACCTTTCGTTCCTCCTGTCATCACTGGCTGTATGCCCGGATCAAGGTGTATCGGATCCTGAGGCATGTATTGTCATTTGTATTATACCATACAAATAAAATCCAGGACATAAAAAGGAACCCCGCGGTTTTGATGATGTGATGCTGCATCACCGCCACTGCGGGGTTCTGTTATGCTATGCCGGGTTTATCCTTCAATGGAGATATATTTCTTTTCTTCTGCCAGTGGTTTCGCTTCCTTTTTTGGAATGGACAGTCTCAGGATACCGTGCTTGAATTCGCCCTTTATATCATCTTCCGTCATATCTTCGCCCACATAAAAGCTTCTTTCGCAGGCGCCGGCATAACGCTCCTGACGGATATATCTGCCGCTCGTCTTCTCCTGCTCGTCCTTATCCAGTCCTTTGGCAGCACGGATGGTCAGGTATCCGTCCCTGAGGGATGCCCTGATTTCGTCCTTTCTAAATCCCGGCAGATCCATTTCCAGTTCATATCCTGTATCTGTTTCACGGATATCGGTTTTCATCAGGTTTTTGCCTCTGCGTCCATATAATTTCTTCTCCAGCTTCTTCATATCCCTGCTGTCAAAAAATGGATCCCTGAAAAATTCATCAAACATATTTTCACCAAAAATACTGGGCATTAACATACATCATTCCTCCTCTGTTTTTTGTGGGGCTCCCGGAAACAGTTCCGGGAGCCTTGTATGGTCAGGTCTGTACGTCATATTTGAGTTTAACCTTCGATTGCAATATACTTTTTCTCCTCCACGGCCGGTTTGGCTTCTTTCTTGGGAACCAGCATCTTCAGGGTGCCGTCCTCGAATTTGGCCTTGATGTCCTCCTGGGTCACTGCGTCACCTACATAAAAACTTCTGCTGCAGGATCCGCAGTAGCGCTCCCTGCGGATGTAGGTTCCGTTGGAATCCTTTTCATCCCTGCTGGAATTTGTTGTGGCCTGTATGGTCAGATAGCCGTCCTTGAGTTCCGCCGTTACATCCTCTTTCCTGACACCCGGCATGTTCATGGTTATCTCATAGCCATTCTCAGTATCCCTGATATCGGTATTCATCATATCGAATGTCTTGTGGCTGCCGAATGAGTAATCAAAAAAGTCATCCAATAAGTTTTCTCCAAAAATACTAGGCATCAACATATGTCATCTCTCCTTTATTTAATAATCTATGAGGTTGTTATATTGTACTGGAACCGCATAGGAAGGAAACTGTAAAACTTATCTCATCTCCTCTTACATTCCCTTCTCTATCTGTTCTATATGTAATATAACACGCGTTATTAGCAAAGTCAAGAGTCGAGTGCTGATTTCACACTTTTTTCACATTTCGTATTCATTTGGGCTGTTTTTTTCACTTTTGCAGATTTCCCGGTACGTATTTACACATTGGGCCTGACGGGTTCTGCCAGGGATTTAAAACCTTCCTCATGAAATCTTTATAGTTACCTCATGATTTGGATATGGAATCTTTAAACCGTATGGTGCTACTATCATGTCATCCAAAGAAGTAATTCGATATATAAAGGAGGCGTATTGATATGAAGAAGGAATTCTGGAGTGATATGGCGGGTTTGGGAATTATGTTATTAGTCATGTTGGGAGCGGCTGCACTCCGGGCGTATATCTGGCTGTAACCCCTGCTATTGCCGTTTGACGGAGTGCGGATTTAACATCAATTTATCATTTTACATCCTGTGTTTTCCTTAAATCAGTCAAAAAACGTGAAATATTACAGGAAATCCAAAGATCTTACCAT
>UMFJ01004598.1_pt1 | contig 8989 bp, 9 predicted proteins | sample 1964991 | NCBI WGS metagenome assembly UMFJ01 (sample SAMEA4836044, study PRJEB28245) | human gut metagenome | biome: gut microbiome; material: fecal sample | place: Denmark | collected 2008 | reverse complement strand
AAATTTCAAAAAAAATAAATCCAAACTTCAAAATTGGATCTATGGTAGGTATGTCATTATTTTATCCATATACAAATTCTCCAAAAGATGTCTTATTGACACAAAATGCAAATAGAATCAATTATTTTTTCTTTGATGTATTATCAAAAGGAATATACCCTTCTTATGCAAAAAAATATTTTAGAAAAAATAAGATCAATATTAAAATAGAATATGATGATTTAGAAATAATAAATAAAAATACAGTTGATTTCAATTCATTTAGTTACTACTACAGTAATTGTACCGGTGAAAAAATTAATAAAAAGGATAAAATTCTTGCCTTCCTTCCTGAACAAAAAAGATATGATGAATTTCATCCTGAAAAAATAAGAAACAATTCATTAGAAATTACAGATTGGGGATTTCAGATTGATCCTATTGGACTTAGAATAGCAATCAATGAAATTTGGGATAGATATCGTAAACCAATTTTTATTACAGAAAATGGTCTTGGTACATATGATATCCTTACATCAGATAAAAAAATACACGATGATTATAGAATAAAGTACTTAAAGGAACATATTGACCAAATCGGTAAATGTATTGACGAAGGTATACCCGTTATTGGATACACCTCATGGGGATGTATTGATATTGTTAGTGCTGGAACTTCTGAAAGAAGTAAACGTTACGGTTATATATATGTAGATGCAGACGATTATGGTCAGGGAACATGGAAAAGATATAAAAAAGATTCTTTTTACTGGTACAAAAAAGTAATTGAAAGTAATGGTAACGTGTTATAGTAATTATATAAATCTCATTGTATTTAATGACAATGAGATTTTTTTGAGTATAATTTATCTAGAACGGAGAAATAGTTATTATGCTTGTAGATAAAATCAATGAATTTTTAAACAAATATGCCCCTACTTCATCGATGTATGTATTTTGTGCATATATTAAATCTAATATCCATATCATTAATCGTTTAACGATTGAAGATGTCGCTAAAAAATGCTATACATCGAAAGGGCAAATATCAAAATGTGTAAAAAATTTGGGATACAATTCATATTTAGAGTTTAGAGATGCATGCTTAGATTATAGTAAACAAATAAATGAAAAAACTACAATATTTTCTAAAGAAAATGACTTGCCACATAATATCAAGTTATTTTCAACCAATATTATAAAAATGATAGACTACATATCTACCAATTTAAATAATTCTCTTCTAAATAAATTAGTTAATGATATCTTACAAAGTAATGTTATATATCTTTATGCTCAAGGTGACAATAGGATTATTTGCAATTATATACAAACAAAGTTCAGTTCTTTATTTATCCCAGTTGTTATTTGTGATATTGATTTTGAAAACACTTATTTTTCTCAAGGAAAGTTATTAATTGTTATATCTACTAATGGCACAATCTTTAGGCTTGATAAAAAGCTTATATCAAAAATTAAAAAACTTAATATCAAAACTTGGTTAATTACTTGTAATGATGATATTTCTATAAACTTCTTCGATGAAAAGCTTATTGTTCCTTCATTAGAAAATAAATATAATGAATATTCTATTAAATATATAATTGATATTATTCTTGCCTCTGTACATTTAATGAGAGGAAAATATTAATTCTTTTAACTCTCAAAAAAATGAACAACATACGTCTATTTGACAGCTACGGTATTAAAATTATGTATATATGTCATTTAACCAGTTAAATATTTTTCCTTTTATCTAATTTTTATATCTTATCAATTCATATAATATAAGATTTTAAAGTATACAAAAAGGCTATTACGATAATACATTTTGTAATAGCACTTTTTAACATCAATTTATTATTTAATCCTTTACTTAATAAAAAATTGATAATCACATTCTTTGTTAATCAAAGTATGTAATTTTTAAATCTTTAAAGAAAGCTTCTGTTCCAATATCTACAAAGAAACCAATATTTCCTCTCATTGATTTATCATGAATCATTTGATTGACCACTAATAATGGTTGAAGACCATCATATTCTTTCACACTTAATTTATCCATTGCAATATCATGTTACTCTTGTTCTCTTATATATTTTGCGACGGTTTGGTCATTTAATCCTACTGTATTCACATAATACCCTTCTGCCCAAAAATGTCTATTTCCATACTTATATTTCAAGTTTGCATGTCTATCAAAAATCATTAATGCGAATTTCCCTTTCAAGTATCCCATGAATGATGACACACTTAACTTTGGTGGTATCATTACTAACATATGTACATGATCACTCATCAAATGCCCTTCTATTATCTCCACCCCCCTTTATATCGGCAGAGTGTTCTCAATATTTCTCCTATATCTTTCCTTCGTTGATTATATATCACTTTTCGTCTATACTTTGGTGTGAAGACGATGTGCTAAAGAATTTGCTTTTTTAGCCACTATTTATTATTGCACCACCCGCATAGCAGGTGGTTTTCTATTTCGCACATTTCATGTGCTCAACTGACTGAAGTCATCAATTCTCTTTTCATTCAAATTGTATAAAAAAAGAACAATGTAATGATAAGACATTGTTCTTTATATTTTACTATTATGCATTATTTTTTCTTTTTATTTTTTTATTCTTTTTTTCTTTTTTTTTTGCTGGTTTTTCATCTTCACCCACAACTCTTGTCTTAGCAAGATAATCATGGATACTTCTTTGAGAAGCTGATCCTAGAACAAAAACTCCTGAAATCATTGTAATAACCATACCAATCATTTTTAAATAATAGTCAAAATAGAAACCTGTTGCTAGTGTAAGCATTTGTCTTAAATAATTAGTAACAACAATAGCCGAACCTTCTAATAAGAATAATCCAACCCCTTGTCTAATAATCAAAGTTTTTAAACTCACATCACTATAATCATCATTATTTACAATCTTTATTTTTAACCAATGTTTTGCGAGTGTTTGTCCTGGATATTTCTTATAAGGAATATAAATATAATAAACAAAAGCCACAACAATACATAATATACCTGCAAGATAGGACCAATACGTTGGAAAACCTAAACTAGGAAAAACATAAAGATCACTAAACATATCTGATCTACCAGTGACTCCCCCATAGAATAAAACAGCAGGAAAACCACTAATAATACCGCCAACTGCCCAATCAATAGCATAAGCTATAACACGTTTACTTACTGGAACTTTTACAGGATTTCTATCTAGCCATTTTGTATGTTTAGCCCACAGTAATTGAATTTTAATTAATAAATAATGCATAATAAATACCTCCTATTTTGAATATAATGCATCCATTGCTATTTTAAATCTTCGCAATCCTTCTTTTAATTTAGATTGTGGACACCCTATATTCATTCTTAAATATTTTGGGCCACCATAAATTTCACCTTTCATAATCCCAATTCCACCAACATTCACTAAAGCATCTTGTATTTCTTCAGCAGTATATGGAACATCTCTTGCATCAATCCAAGCTAAATAAGTTCCATCTGGTGTTTTAAATTTAAAATCAGGCAACTCTTCTTTTATAAATTCTTCTACAATTTTCATATTTTCTTTAATATAATCATTAAGTTGATCAATATAATCATCGCATTGTGTATAACCTATCATTGTCGCATACATACCAAAAATACTTACAGAATTTAAGAAATCTTTTCTTCTTGTATGCATCAAGAATTTTTCTCTAACTTCTTCATTTGGTATCATTAAATATGAACCAATTAATCCTGGTGTATTAAATGTTTTACTAGATGAAGCTGCTGTATAAAGTTCATCATATTCATGAATATAAGATAATAAAGGGATATGTTTTCTATCTCTTAATTGAATATCCATATGAATTTCATCAGAAATAATTTTTACTTGATATTTTTTACATATCTTTATTATTTGATCCATTTCTTCTTTTGTCCAAATTCTTCCTGTTGGATTATGTGGAGAACAAAGTAATAATAATTGACATTCTTGTACTTGTTTTTCAAAAAGATCGAAATCTATTTCAAATGTCCCATCTTTTGATATTAAACGATGAGCAACTAATTGTCTATCATTATCTTGGATAACTGTATAAAATGAATCATACATAGGTTCAAATGTTAATACTTTATCATGAGGTTGACTTAATAAACGAATCAATAAGGAAACTGAATACATCACAGTAGGACTATATAAGATCCAATCTTCTTCAATATGTGTATGATGTCTTCTTTCAAAATATCCTGTAATAGATGATTTAAAATCATGATGATTCCATCTTGTATATCCATAAATTTGATGATGTGCCACTTCAAATATTTTTTCAGTAATAGGTTTAGGAATAATAAAATCTGTATCAGATATTGAAAATGGTATTAAATCCTTTTTATTAAAACGATCTTGTATATAATCCCATTGTGTACAATAAGTACCTAAACGATTATGAACCTCATTAAAATCATACTTCATTTATTTATCCTCCAAAATAATATAATCCTTTGTTGTTTTATTTAATGGTATACCTACACCATCAATAATAACAACATCATCTTCAATACGAACACCACCAACACCAGGAACATAAACACCTGGTTCACAAGACATCATCATATGTTCTTGTAAAACTGTTTCACTCTTTGAATTTAAAGTTGGTCCTTCACCATCTTCACCAATTCCTAATCCATGTCCTAAACCATGATTAAAATATTCACCATAACCTGCAGCCTCAATCACATCTCTAGCTGCTTTATCAACATCTTTTCCCTTAGCTCCTGCTTTAATAGCACTAAGACCAGCGAGTTGTGCCTTTAAAACAACATCATAGATTTCTTTGATTTTTGGATCAGGTTCTCCAATAAAACACATACGTGTCATATCTGATTGATAATTTTGATATTGAATACCAAAATCAATCATAATAGGTTCATGAGCTTTTACTTTTCTTGAAGTTGGACGACCATGTGGTAAGGCTGTTCTTTCACCTGTTGCTACTATTGTATCAAAAGACATTTGTTGTGCACCAGATGCAATTGAATAATATTGTACTAAAGCACTAATTTCATATTCACTCATCCCTACATGAATGTGTTCAATTACTTTTTGATAGATTTCATCAGTAATTGCAATTGATTTTTTCATAGCTTCAATTTCTTCATCTTCTTTAACAATACGAAGATGAGCAATTTCTTGATCCAATAAAAGAACTTCTATCCCTAATTTTTCTATTTCTTGATATTCCTTAACTAATACTTGATACGCTTCTACACCTAGCGTTTTACAATTTTCTTTTTTTAATATTTCTTCTACTGTCCCTAAATAATTACGTCCCGTTAAATGTGGATTATGTAATATAATTTCTAAATCATGTTCTTTTTCTTTGGCTTCTGTAATATAACGCCCATCTACAATTAAATAGCCATGTTCTTTTGTAATCAATACTTGACAACCACTACCAGTCATAGTATTCATCCATTTTTTTACTGTTTTACTTTTAATTAATAAAGCATCTATATCTTTTTCATCTAAAAATTCTTGTATTTTATTTATTCTTTTTGCCATTTTTAATCCTCCTACAAATAAAGGCAAGTCGAAACTTGCCTATTAATTAGAAGTCTAAGTCTAAATCGTCTAAGATAGCTGCATCTTCTGCACTGATAGCATTAGTTTCTTCTTCTTTATTACCATAAGTCTTTTCATATGATTTAACAAATGGATACCATATTAAAATAGATAGTATTAATTGTACTGCATTAACAACTATAGACATAGGATCCATATTCGTTAAGAATCCTTCTAGGAATACACCTACATATGGTGGTGTAAAGGTTGAACATTTCATAATACCTAAATACATCGCCCATCCACCTAATGAACCAATAATACCACCACAAATAACAAATGGAATAAAGAACATTGGATTTAATACGATTGGCGCACCAAATAGAATTGGTTCATTAATTCCAAATAATGCTGGAATAAATGATAATCTACCAACTTGTTTTAAAGCTTTATTCTTACTCATTAAGCACCAGAATACACAACCAATAGTAACACCACTACCTGTAAAGTTACCAAATGCTGATTCAGGTCCAGGAGCATAGAAGTGAGTTGCTACATGACCAGCTTGAACAGCAGCAATATTTTCTGCTAAGAATTGAGTCGAAATTGGACTTGTAATTGGGCTTAATACTGATGGATGAATACCAAAGAAGAATATTAAAGCTTGTAACATTTTTAAGAAAGTATAAGCAATTGGATTATCCATAGATCCTACTAATGGTGCAAAGATTGCTGTAAAGATTAATGGTGGCATTGTATTTAATACATTGACACAAACAATACGTACAATTAAGAAGAACCCAATAATGATTACTGAAATAGGAATCATTTCAAAAGAACGAGATACGAAATCAGGTACTGTATCTGGCATCTTGATTGTAAAGTTTTTCTTTTTACACCAACGGAATAATTCAACAGCGATAAATCCTGCAAACATTGCACAGAATAAACCTTTAGGTCCTAAATAAGTTTTAGAAATTCCACCATCTTCTGTGAATTCTACAACTAACATTAAGAATGAGACTAATCCCATTGTTACACATCCTGGAATATCTAACTTATAAGAGGTAGCTAATTGATATGCAATAATTACAGTAACATAAACTGACATTAAAGCCATACCTACATTATAAGGAATATAGATAATATCCAAATTTGCTAAGATCCATTGAGAAATTACATGTTTTTCTCCAATCATATTTGGAATTGCTTCTGGAATCAAACAAAAACTACCGATAATTAACAACGGTGTCATTGCAACCATTGCTTTTTTAACAGCGCTCAAATGAACTTCTTTATCCATTTTATCAGCAAGCGGTGCTAAATACTTTTTCATAAAGTTCTCAAATTTTGAGTACATCGTTTTTTTCCTCCCCATAAAATTATTTTTTTAAATCTGCTTTTCTACGCGCAATTAACGCTTGTTTCATGACAGTTGCCCCATCCATTTTTCCATATGTTTCTTGATCAACAATAACATAAGGAATCTTACGAGGTTCGATGATAGGTTTTACTGCATCTAATTTATGTGCAACTTGTGGTCCTAAAACTAAAACATCACAATTGTCTGCTTCAGATTGTAGAATATCAATTGGAATAGCAATAAAATCAAAATCAGCATCATTTAATTTTGCACTGTTATGTACTGTATCTTTCATACTATTCATAAGCATTGTTGTAGAAAGTCCACCTGCACAGCATAATACAATTCTCATTATTTACCCTCCTTTGCTTCAAATACATTTATTAGTTCTTCAATTAGATCTCTTGCTAATTGAGAAGTCATATAATGGTCTTGTGCATGAACCATTAATAACCCAACTTCCGGCTTATTTCCAGAGCCTGACATTTCGGCTTGAATAAGCTTTGTTTGAACAGTGTGAGCTTGTAAATCAGCTTCTTTAGCTTGTTCTAATATCTTTCTTGCTTCATCATATTCACCTGTTTTTACTTTCTTCAACGCTTCAAAAGCTAAAGATTTGCTTTGTCCAGCTGAAGAAATTAATCCTACAATAATTTGTTCCGTTTCTGTCATTTGTTTATCCTCCAATAAAATTAATAAAATTTTGATAATCTTGATATGTCAAATGATCTATTAAGCAGTTAACTAACTGTGTCAAACTTTCTAAATCATCACTATGAACAAATGAATAAGATCCATGACAATATCTAAGTGGTATTCCTAAAACAAGTGCCAAACGTCCACCTTTTTCTAAGTGTGCATTCCCAGCATCTGTTCCTCCTCCACCGAACATATCGCTTTGATAAGGTATTCCATGTTTACTGGCTAATTCTTTAACATATTTAATCAATTTTTTATTTGGTGAAAGAGTTTTGTCATAATGAACAATCATTGGCCCTTTACCAATTAAACGATGATTCGTATAGTTTTTAACAAGTTCTGGATTATTCGCAACATCAAGTGCAAAAACAATATCAGGATCAATAAGATGAGTCGCTGTTTTACCACCTCTTACACCAACTTCTTCACTACTTGTTCCTACAAAATAAATATCATTTTCAACATTTCCATGAATTCCTTTCATCGCTTCTATCATGACATAGCATCCTGTTCGATCGTCCATTGCCTTGCCAGCAATCACTTTATCTTGAATCTGTCTTGCTTCACTAGCAAAACAAACCATGTCACCAACATCAATTCCTAAAGCTTTTACTTCATCTGCACTATCAACTCCAATATCAACGTACATTTCTTTAACGTTACCGTTGCTATCTTTAGTCACATTTAATAAGCCTTCCACTTTTTTACCATCTTGCGTCGTAATTCTAACCATTTGCATTTCTTTGCTTTTATTTAAAACTGAACCTAAAGCTACTAAATATACAAAACCAATATCAGAAATATGTCTTACCATAAAACCTACTTCATCTATATGAGCACAAAACATGATTTTTAAAGGATTTGGTGAAGTCCCTTTTTTATGAAAAATAATACTTCCTAAACGATCACTAAAAACTTCATCACTATATTTTGCTAATTCTCGATAGAGAATCGATCTTACTTCATCTTCTACTGATGCTACACTATCAGCATTACTCAATTCTTTTAGCAATTCACTATTCATTATTTCCACCTCCTATTTCTTTCATTAAATTCATCATTTCTTCAAAAGAATCAACCTTCGTTAACATTTCAACATAATTACTCTTTTGCATTAAACGATATAACTTTTTAGTTATTACTTTATACATTTCAACTTGATCTTTCTTTAAACAAATCATAAAAACTATTTTTATTTCTTTGCCATTTTGTACAAATGGTTTCTTTAAAATAGCTACAGAAATCATATTTTTAAGTGCATCTGTTTCAAGTGGATGGGGTATACAAACTCCATTTGTATAAATAGTACTTACATACGATTCACGTTCAAAAATCAAATCAGTATAGCCTTTTTTACCATAACCTTTTTCCTCTAATTCCTGTCCCATCA
>UMFJ01015472.1_pt1 | contig 9227 bp, 26 predicted proteins | sample 1964991 | NCBI WGS metagenome assembly UMFJ01 (sample SAMEA4836044, study PRJEB28245) | human gut metagenome | biome: gut microbiome; material: fecal sample | place: Denmark | collected 2008 | reverse complement strand
AACCTTCGATACCCCGCAGCTTGCTGCGGGGTAGTTCATTTATGGTGGAACTGATTGTATAGACTGGAAACAATGGAGGAAATAAGATGGATAAAAAAATATACTGGTATGAGCTTTGTTTTTATGGAGATGAAGATACAGAAAGTGAAAAATATGACGCTGAAAAGGCTTGTAGCTATGTAATTAAGACAGAAATACCGCCAGTTATCAGTGATGAAGTAGCTTTGAAAATTCTATTTGGTAACTCTCGTGAACAGTGGGAAAGAGAACTGATGGAGAATCTTACTTGTGTGATGGAAATTATAGAGGAAGAAGCACAACACTTTGATGTGGAGGATTTAGTAAAAAGGACTGAAAGTGATTATGGAGTTTACTATACACGTTGAAAAGCGAATTTCCTACGGAGAAAGAGAGGTAATATTCATGCCAAACGCATTATTTAATCGTGGAACTAATGGTCATATGTCAATGCATGATATGGACTTTGAGTGGTTGCGCAGACAAGCATATCTTCAGTGTATAGAAAATGCAGATATAAAAAAGGTTGATAAAATTGTTGATGGAATTAAAGCGGGGAGAATTAACAAAGCTAATTTATTTACGCAAAATGGCAAAGAGAGTAACAAGTGACCACTCTATAAAACGTTGGCAGATTCTTATGGAATGGTTTAATGAAAATGAGTGGTTTTGAGAAAATGGATGTAATATTTATCATGTGCCAGAGGAAGTTTATAACGCAGCACATTGAATGGAGGAAAAAGATATGTTATCAATTTATGCGCCAGGTATAGGGGTGGAAATTACAGATAAAAGCAAAGCTGATTATGCTTGCGACATTGCAAAGACTATCATGGGAAATATTTTTTATAATGATGAACTAGCCCATGATGTCATTACAATTCACAATGACGGGAAAATTATAGCGGAGATTATGCTTAGACCAAATCCTGATAACGGTATTTTAAAGGGATTCATGGTAAAGAATAAGTGGTATTGTTTGCCAGACGCATATAATGTAATCAGTAATATTTTAGCGGAACAGTGCAGTTGAAACAATGATTTCTTAGCAATAGAAGTGGAGGGAAAATTATGAAACATGCAATTAAAATGGTAGAAACATTAGTAAGAACAGTGATTGTGGAAGCAGATGATTACACAGAAGCAGAGGATAAAATAGCAGACGCTTATAACAAAGGAAGTTTGTGTTTAGATGCTGATAACGCTTTAGTGGAATTAAGTCTTGAAGATGACACAAAAGATTATATTGAGATTTTTGGTGAGGACGGATTTAGGGAAATGGAAAATACAATCTAATGAAATGTACCTTTCCTGTTAAGGTACGGAACGAGGATATAGTGATTACATATAATGATTTTAAGTCCCTTTGGATGGATTGGAGAAAATTATCAGACTAGAAATATACTTTTCAAATGGAGAATTACATAATATCAAGAATAGATGGAGGTATTCGCAGTGTATAAAACAAGAAGATTCAAAGCTTTAAATGGAGCCAGAGGAGAGTATTCAAGGATTGTAGATAAAATTGCGGTATATGACAAGAATGGAAATCAGATTGATTGCTGTGTAATCCAGAAAGATAAGGATGGTAGAGAATATTACTGTCCGAATAATCCGTATGATGAAACGGGATTGTTTTTAGGAAGACCCAAAGACGCAATTGAATGTATTAAAAAGGATTTAGGAGATGGATTTTTACAGTCTCATTTATTTGGAATGACATTTGAAGATGTTGTAAGATTTATTGACCGTGATTATGGGGAAGAAATCAGACGCAAGACATTAGAAGGATGGAAGAATGCAAAATTTGCTTATGGTGTAAGCTTCAACTTCTTAAATTCTTTTAGTGGTGGCAGGAATGTGTGTAAAAATAAATGTTTATATGGATATGGTGATAAACCAGAAGATGTTTTGACTTTTGATACAGAACGGGACGCACAGAGTTTTATTGACGATGTGAACAAGAAAGCCGAACAGTATTCCAAAGAATATGCAAAGCTACCAAAAACAGATAATCGAAATTATGATTATGAAAATACATATAAGCCATTCTTTGATAAGATAGAGGGAGAAATGGAAAATGGAACGGATTCTGTATACTGGCGAGCTTTTAGTGGTATGGACCATGAAAAACAGACAGGACAGAAAGAATATAAAATGGAAGTAGTACAAGTAGTGTTACTATGAAATACATGATTGATGGGAAGTGGGTGAGAACATGGTAGAAGTACTTTCACAGAAGTGTACCTGGGTGTTTATATTAACCAAAGAATCAACTAAAAAGTATATGATTCTTACAGAGGAAGAAATTGGTAATGGGTACACATATGTACTTGGAGATTTGATGGATGATGGATGGGAAGTATTCTGCGATTTATATCATACACATAAACAGGCGGCTAAGTATTGAATGATTATTTTCCAGAATATGAGCTTATGACATATCAGATCGTCCCTATCACCTTCAAAGAAGCAAAATCGTTTGTAGATATGTACCACAGGCACCATGTAGCGCCGCAAGGGTACAAATTTGCCGTTGCTGCTACGGATGGGGAGATTATATTGGGTGTCATTATAGCTGGACGGCCAGTAAGCCGATACAGAGATGATGGGGAGACATTGGAGGTCACACGGTTATGCGTTAAAAAGGGATACAAAAATTTGTGTAGCCTTTTGTATTCAAAGGTATCTCATATTGCTAAAGAAATGGGGTATCAGAACCTTATTACATATACTCTCCAGGAAGAAAGTGGAAAGTCGTTATTGGCATCTGGCTTTACATTGATTGGAAATAATAGAGGCGGAAGCTGGAATTCTAAAGGTAGACGGAGAATAGATAAACATCCGGTTACTGAAAAGAATATTTGGAGTAAATGCTTAGTTGGATAAGGATGGGAGAAGTGAGTATATGTTATCTTTGGAACAGTCAAACATTATAAGAGAACAATTACAACAGGAAAATGCTGATGAATTTGTCGAAGAGTTAATCATGTGTTATGCAACCGACACAAACAGAATCGAGGAATTGCTTGTCTTGATTCCTAAGATTGCAAACCGGCAGCTTCAAATTAAGCAGAAACAAATTCTGGAATATGTCTGGGCGTTTAATTTGTTGCTGTTAGAGCGGGTCAGATATCCTATATCACAACGGAAATCAAAGAGTAAGCACAAAGATGATGCAGATTTTCTAACGTTACTATATGGTTGCAAGGCGCACTTTCCATTCGGGAATTGTGATGGAGGTAGCTTGGCCGAAAGGGAGTTCTTTTCCGAATTTATTGAAATGCTTAAAAATAAAGCTGGATTTGATTACGAGGACAAGGATGATTGGGGATGGATTTGTAACACGGCTGATTGTAGAGAGTGGATGCTGGAAGTTATTCGGCAACATGTGGATGCTGACTTTGTGGAACCAGAAGTGAGGATAAGGAGTTACAGAGGAAGGGGATAGATGATATGCCGATGTTTGAATTTTGGTTAGGAACCGAAGATACAGACAGATTATTTTCCGTTAAGGCAGCACAGGGTAAAAGTGATTTATCCGGTAATGAATTTGCACGGGAGTTATTGGAAAAGGAATTATATAGGCTACATCCTACCGTGGTGAGGTATGATGAAAATGAAGAGGAGATAAGGTAATGAGAGAAATTAAAATTTGGCCGCTGAGTGCCAGAAAGGAAGATATGATGAAATTAGTAGATACTGTAAACGGAATGAACAGTGCAGATTACAAAGAGAGATTTATTGCAGAGTATCAGCAGCTAGTTATCAGATACAGAGGGCTGACAAGTATGCTCTATAAATGGGACAGGGGAATAGACCTTGGGTTTGTTCCTACTTGCCCTAGAAGCACATACAATATGCAGGTAAAAGCAATGACAGATTATATCGCGGTCCTTGAAGCCAGAGCAGTGATGGAAGGTATTGAACTGGATTTGAGTACTGTTCTTTGAGGCTAAGCTGATATCAGCAGTATTAATATTTTCCGGAGAAAGGGGAATCATGACCAGAGAAGAAATTAAAAATATGAGAGAAAATGCGATTGCATCTTGCACCACGGTGGATACTATGCGTGATTTCGTTGTAAGAGCCTGTGATGCGCTACTGGAAGACAGAGTTATGCAGTCATATTTCAAAGTGGAAAACTGGTTGTATGGGGATGGTGGAAAAAAGCCAGTAGAAATTCAAAGCGCGATGTTATGGGGTGCGCTGATGGTGGCTCATCACCACGGTGACATTGACTGTAATACAATGAGGGAGATGTACGGTGAGTTCATGAGCAAGAAAATGGATTTGCGGTAATCCACAAAACTGACATTTAACTCATTAAGAGAGAAAGAGAAACGATATGGAAGAATTAATTATGGCGTTACAAAGATTTGACAGTTTGGAGACGGTTATCGCCGAATTAAAAGCTTATGACAGAGAAGACGGCATCGAAGAATTAGTTGAATATCTTAACGATGAAGCTGATTACTTACGCTAACGAATAGAAATTAACAATTTATACAAGAAAGGCAGTGCAGTATGCGTGGTGATAAAAGCAGTGTATATATCCTTGAGGGTAAGGAACTGAATGCAGACGAACTTATTATGGAATTAGCGGAGCGAGGAAAAATATTCTTAAATTTTGACAAGGATATATCAAAATTTGGCGTAGAGGTAACTCTTTAAAATTATGGTTTCCGGGAGAACCGGAGGAAAGTGAGAAGAATATGGAGACAGGATTATTTGATAAAAATGGAACACCTATTAATGTTGGCGATAGAACCAGACTGGTGCTGGAAGATGGAGAGGTTCGGGAGTTCGAAGTGTGTTTCAAAACGGTTCAGAGGATAACTATTAAAACTATTCGTGGTTTTAAACCGGTGTGTGTAGATGTTTCTATAACCGGAATCTTCTTTTGCTGGGAAGGTAATGACTTGCTTCCGTGCGTGGATGAAAATGGTGTATCGGATGTGGAGAAAATGGAAGTAATTAAGCAGATGTCTGGTCGTGAAGCTGTATCACGGTTATTCAATTAAATTAGCATTTAGTGGCGGTGTGCGGTACACAGGGCCAGGTTCGATTCCTGGGCAGTCTGCGGACTGTAACCATGGTGGAAAGTAAGAGGGTGCCGGTTCGACTCCGGCCGCCGCCAACTTAATATTCCTAGGAACCGGAGGAGAAAGTAGATATGAATGTAAAAATATATATACGGAATTTTGATGGGACATGGGACTTGGAAAAAGAATTTGATGAAAAGGTGATTTCCATTACGGTTGCAAATGGAAACTATGTTTTGGTGTTAGAACAGGAAGATTATTTTGGTAAGCTTGTCTTTTTGTATGATATGAGCAAATACAAAATCGAGGCTCTTCCACAGTAAAACTGATATTTAGTGTAACAGTAACAGGCTTGGAGGAATAAGATGAGAATTGATATTGACAGCGTGTATAATCCATCTGAAGAATCGAGAGTGGTTAAAAACGAGGACAAGATTAGGAGTATGCCAAGAGAAGAACTTGCAAGGCTTTCGGTAACGCCTGTCTTGCTTGGTAGTTATAGTAATATCTGGACAATGTATAGAGGCGCCTTTTCTGGCATTGACTATGATTCAAGAGAAGAAACAGAACGCGGTGAATTAGAATGGTTACAGAGTCCGGCAGAGGAATTGAAAATGTAAGATGAAACACAAGTTTACTGTGATAATGGAGGGTTTTATATGGATAAAAAGAAAATGGAAGGGCTTTATGAACTACTAGAAAGGGTTGAACGCGAACATAACATGGAAGCGGCAGCCGCGTTACGTTGGGCAATATTTAATTTGGAAAGAATGGGAGACACAGGCTGATAATTATAATAGTGGATGAAACATAGGTTTAAAAGGAAACAAAATCTAAGAAATGATAACAAAAGTAAAATTATTTGCGATTTGAATTGCATTTTGATATAATAATTGAAAATGGCAACGATGTTTATAGGAAGGAAGGTATGAATTATGGAACTTATTGCATCAATTATTCTTATAGCTATTACTTGGGTTATTGTAAAAGCTCCGAGCCACACTGCACACAATAGGACATGTCCACCAGGTATGAGAGCTGATTGGACACAAATGGGAGTGGATCGAGTGAATGGGATGTCACAGCGAGATATTGATATTAAATTTAATATGGGAGGGTATGATGTTCCAAACGATATTCATACTACTCCGGCGAGAAAGAGATAAGGTGTATAAGCCACTGGATGAAAATCTGGTGGCTTTTATAATTGAAAAATTGTATAATAGGAGAGTGAAACGTCATGAACAATAATATTTATAATGTCATTGCTGCTTTTGATTGTAATGGCAGTAAAATGTTGATTGTCCAAATAAACAGAGCTACGTGCATTATGTCAGAGGCGGAGTACAATCGGATTAGTATTGCTGTTGATTATTTTTGTCAGGAATCGGAGGATGTAGAACATGACAAAGACAGATGAAAAAATATTATCTCACTTGCAACCGTATAACATGGATTGGACGGACACATACCTATGTCATATCTACTATAAAAATAAAGATGATTTCATGTATACTGTATTTGATAAAGTAAAAGCCTGGGTAGAGAAGAACGGTGGAAAAATCAAGAGGGTATCTGATAAGAAAATTGTTGGAGAGAAGAAAGGATTCGTAGTTAGAATTATTTTCCCTTGTTATGGGGAAAGGGATATGAAAAATATTATGGCTACATTATATTGACTGGAGGTTATGGACATGGAAGAAAAGTGTATTGAGGAACTTAAAAATTGGTTTGGTGATTTTGAATTTAACTATGTAATTATCAGAAGTACAGAAAGTGAATGTATTTTCCTGACAATACATGGTAATGGTGTTTATGCTAATAAGAGTTTTAGAGAACTAGGATTATATAGAGTATTCAAGGTGGGTGATAAGCTAGAAATTAGCGAGGATAAAGAGGCTGGCTTTATAGGAACTGATGATGCAACTAAAAATAGTTGCATAATTTACACTGGTGCAGTATACTATATGTAGAGGAGATACGGACATGAGTAAAAAGGATAAACTGATAGATAAACTTTTGAAGAAACAAAAAGACTTTACATTTGATGAAATGGTATCTTTACTGTCATATTTTGGATATGAACTAAAACAGGGTGGAACTGGCTCGGGTGTTAAATTTATCAAAGAAGGAAGTAATGAAGTAATTAACTTCCATAAACCACATCCAAGCGGGATATTAAAAAGGTATGTGTTAGACCAGGTAATAGAGAAATTGAGAAAGGATGGTTTACTATGAGTAGTTTGCTATCATATAAGAATTATAATGGTACTGTTGAATATTCCAAGGAAGACAAATGCTTATTTGGAAAAGTAGTCGGATTAAAATCTTTACTTTCTTATGAGGGTAATTCAGTACAGGAGTTGGAAACAGATTTTCAGAGCGTGATTGACGATTATTTGAATGACTGTGAAGAACGTGGTGTGCAGCCAGAACAGCCATACAAGGGAACATTTAATGTGAGGATTAGTCCGGATCTGCATAGGACGATTGCAACATATGCTATTGAGCATGGGAAGAGCCTGAATGCGGTCGTAGAAGAAGCGATTGAACATATGGTAGGATAGAGAGGTGAAAAGATGGAGAATAAAAAACTAATGAAAGATGGATAGCGAAAGGATTAATTATTGGCTTTTTTATTATGTTGGCTTTTGGCCGTTCATGACAGGCATTCAGTGCGTATGTGCTGTTATAATGGGAATCTGTATTCTGATTTTATTACAAAAATTTTTTGACGATGTAGAAGATGAAAGCAAAACTATTTAATGATAATATATGTAATGGTGGTAGGCTTGATGTGAATGTCCTGATGAGTAATAGTAAGGAGAAATAATTGTGGATATGATAGATATTTTTAAAGAAGTTATGCAGGATGGCATGGAAATTGTAAAATGCAAAGAAATGAGTAATAAGTATAAAATAACATTATCGTATAATGGGATGAATGCCACTTGCGAATTAAATAAATTGTGTACACCAGGAAACGAGAAATCTCTTTGCATGAGAGCAATAGATACAGCTATGTCTACGATGTATATTGATAATGGAAATTATCAAGAAGCAAAAGCATGGCTAGATGGAGAAAGATGGAATGAAAAGAAAGGTAGAGTAAACAAAATCATTCCTAATTTACAGAAAGTATGGGACAAATTTTGCCGGAAGAATTACAGAATGAGATGGATAGATTTGATTTGTCGGCAGTGTCCAGTCTAAAGCAGCAGGTAGAAATGATGATAGAAAATAAGAAGAACGGAGTGTGAATATTATGGAAAATAAATTTAAAAAGCCAGAAGCACCATTTTTGTTATTAACAGAAGATATGGATGGTATTGTGTCATATTACTGGTGGGAGAATAAAAAGAAAATGCAAGAGGATGCAGTTGAGAGAAGAGGAAACGGGGAAAGAATTGTTTGCGCAATCGAAATTTCTTCTTGTAGAGATGTGGAAATTCCAATTGCTATTTTTAAGGAGGAAAGTATGCCAGAGGATACCAAGAGAATTGATGATAGTGAAATACTTATACAAGAAAGGTAGTGCAGTATGCGTGGTGATAAAAGCAGTGTATATATCCTTGAGGGTAAGGAACTGAATGCAGACGAACTCAAGAATAGGTTTTAAACTATGTTAGAGAGTTTGGATGAAATAACAGTTTCTTTGGGCGAGGATTGGAGGATTATGAACGGAAATATATTTACTAAACCAGAAAAACCATTTTTATTATTGGCAGAAGATAGTGAGCATTCAATCAGTTACCATTGGTTAGAGTCAGAAGAAGAATTACAAGAGGTAGTTTTAGAACTAAAAGATGGTGGCTGTAGAATTCTTGATGCTATTGATATTGGAAGTTGCCGAGATGTAAAAATTAATCCAGAATATCTAGTGGATGATTTTATAGAGGAAATAAATTCTGCTTATGATAAATCCAGTGAATTAAAATTTGATAGTATTATTTTGACAATAGACACTGATACGGAAGAAACATATCATATTAATGATATTCCAGATGGATTCCAGTGTGATGAATTTGATTACTATTTCGACGACTTGGATTCTATTGCAGAAGCTCTATTTGTTGAAAGAATGATAGGAAAACCAGTAGAGATAAGAATTGAATAACAGGATGAAATTAGATATTCGAAGGGTAGGATAAGATGTTAGACTGG
>UMFJ01014434.1_pt1 | contig 9547 bp, 7 predicted proteins | sample 1964991 | NCBI WGS metagenome assembly UMFJ01 (sample SAMEA4836044, study PRJEB28245) | human gut metagenome | biome: gut microbiome; material: fecal sample | place: Denmark | collected 2008 | reverse complement strand
AAAAATATTTTACCATACTTTGTCCTAAAACACAACCTGTTTTCCTATATTTTTATAGGTAAGACATTGCAGGAGCTTCATTCAGGCATCGCATTTAAACCGCCTGGGAACAAATCATGGAAAGGCTGCCCTCAAAGATAACATCCCCGAATCCGGCAGGCACAATAAAATGCTGTCCCTTTGATACCGGGATGCCGTTTACACTTCCCTCTCCGTCCAGAATACTCACATTGGCAAAGCTGTCCCCATAATTCTCCGTCCAGCAGCCTGTCATGTCTATCTTGTCCACAGTATAGTAAGCGCAGGTCACAAGATGTTCTTTTCTACCGCTGTCCGTCTCCTTCACAACTGCCGGCATTGCATTTTGGTCCTCCTTAAAAGGCGCTTCTATCACATCAATGCTCTCCTTTATATGGAGCTGCCTGGGCTTCCCGCCGGACAGCCTGTCGTAGTCATAAACGCGGTATGTAATATCACTGCTCTGCTGGGTCTCCAACACCAGGGTGCCGCCCTTTATGGCATGGACGCATCCGGGATTAATCTGGAAAAAGTCTCCCTTACTGACAGGAATTTCCCGTATGAAATCCTTCCAGCGTTTTTCCTCTATCATCTGCTTTACTTCATCCTTATTGCCTGCATGGTGCCCAATCACAATGGTGGCATCCGGATCGCAGTCCAGGATATACCAGCATTCTGTCTTGCCCAGAGATCCGTTTTCATGCTCCCCGGCGTAGGCATTATCCGGATGAACCTGTATGCTTAAGTCGTTCCTGGCATCAATAATCTTTACCAGCAATGGAAATTCCTTATGACAGCCTGCCGCAGCCCCAAACCACTCAGGGTGGCTCTCCCACAGGGAGCTTAAGCTCTGTCCTTTCCATGTTCCGCCTGCAATACGGCAATCCCCGTTCTTATGCGCGCTGATAGCCCAGCACTCGCCTGTGCGGCTGCTTGGGATATCGTAACCAAACACATCTTTAAGACGTGTTCCTCCCCAGATGGCCTCCTTAAAAACAGGTTCCATAAATAGTAATTCTCTCATGTCTCTCTCCTTATTTTTCCCCTTTTTGATGCAATCAATGCATCTTCTTACATCATACCCTGCTTTTTCCGGTTGTCAAGATTTAAATGGGACGGGGAAAGGATTTTCCGGACGAATCACCGCCCGGAAGCATCCCCTTTCCCATCTACCGCACTACATCTCCTGCACTGCATCTCCTGCACTGCATCTCCTACGCTGCATCTCCTGTCATTGCAGGCCCCTGTGAAGTGCGCAGACAGCACAAATGCGTTTTCCAATCACCTTTTAACCTTCCAGATTTTCCTCAATACGCAGCAACTGATTGTATTTGGCCACGCGGTCAGAACGGCAGGGAGCGCCGGTCTTAATTTGTCCTGCATTGACAGCCACTGCAATATCCGCAATGATGGAATCCTCTGTCTCACCGGAACGGTGGGATATAATGGTGCCGAATCCGGCCCTCTTAGCCATTTCGATAGCCTCAAAGCTTTCAGACAGCGTACCTATCTGATTCACCTTCACCAGAATGGCGTTTCCTGCTCCCAGCTCAATGCCCTTTGACAGCCGTTTCGTATTGGTGACGAACAAATCATCTCCTACCAGCTGAATACGTCCTCCCAGTTCCTTGGTCAGCATTTTCCAGCCCTCCCAGTCCTCCTCCTGGAGTCCGTCCTCTATGGAACAGATGGGGAACGCATCTACAAGACGGCGGTAGTAATCCACCATCTCCTGTGCGCTGCGCCGGATTTCCTTTCCCGCCATGCGGCTTTCTCCCGGGAACAGGTACATGCCGCTGGCTTCATCATAGAGTTCACTGGACGCCGCATCAATGGCAATCTTCATATCGGTTCCCGGCTTCAGTCCGCTCTTTTCCATGGCTCTCACCAGAAATTCAAGCACAGCCTCGGAGTCCTTAAGGTCCGGTGCAAATCCGCCCTCATCCCCTACTCCTGTGCTGTAGCCTTCTTCTTTAAGAAGCTTCTTTAAGGTGTGATAGACCTCCGCACACATCCTCAGACGCTCCGCAAAACAGCAGGCCCCGAACGGCATAATCATGAATTCCTGCAAATCAACTGTATTGTCCGCGTGTTTTCCTCCGTTTAGAATGTTCATCATGGGAACAGGCAGGACGGATGCATGGATTCCTCCCAGATACCTGTAAAGAGGCATCCGAAGCCCATTTGCAGCAGCCCTGGCCACGGCCATGGACACGCCCAGAATGGCATTGGCCCCCAGCTTTCCCTTATTCTCTGTTCCGTCCGCCTCCAGAAGCAGACGGTCGATGTGTCTCTGGTCCAATGCGCTTTCAAAGAGAACTGCTTCGCTGAGCACAGTATTCACATGCTCTACAGCTCCCCGGACTCCCAGTCCGTTGTACCGATTCCCGCCGTCCCGAAGTTCTACGGCCTCGAATTTTCCGGTGGATGCACCGGAGGGAACGGCCGCCCTGCCGGTGGCGCCTCCTGTCAGGCACACTTCCACCTCCACCGTAGGATTCCCCCTGGAATCCAGTATCTCTCTGCCGGTTACCGCCTCTATCTCCAGTTCGTTTACCATAAAAAAATGACCTCCTCATATCAATCTTATCATTGATATAAGGATAGCCATTTTTTAACATTATATGTATGGAATCAGTCATTTTAGCAGGCTCATCCATCCTTAATTTATCCTGGCCCCATCCGCGCCCACTGTAAATCCATCCGGTGTGACCGCAGATACCAGCATGGCCCCTGACGGGTCGCAGTAATACAGCTTATCTTCCCAGGATATCCAGCCGGTCTTCATATATCCCTCCTGGTCAAAGAAATACCACTTGTAATTGATATACTGCCAGCCGTTTGACGTGTAAGTTCCGTCTCCCTTCTGGTACCACCAGCCCCGGTCATCCCTGAGCCACTGGCCGTTCACCCTGGTCAGGTCTTCCTCTGTAATCTCAATATAGGGAGATTCCTGCCATTCACCGGCATTGTTCCTGGAATCCATGGCCCTGACTTTAAAATAGTAGGTGCCTGCCTTTGGGAACTTGCCGGAAAAATCATAGCTGTTTTCCTTTACCGTATAGGTGGCTCCGATGCCGTCCTCATAAGAATTGCCTCCCCTTCGGCACAGGCGGACCTTATAATTCTTAGCCAGGCTCATATCATCCCAGTGGGCCACCCCGTTATCTTCATCCCACATCAGACCGCTTACATCCAGATCCTCATCATCCTCGTCCAGCTTATCCAGCCTTACCACCAGGACCATCTCTTCCTTATCATTCTTAGTGGAACTGGATACATACTTGACCGTATCGCCGGAAAATGAAAACGCGCTCTTTCCCGATTTCTTAAAGTAATAATCACTGTCAGCGGAAAGCCATATCTCCACTTTCGGCTTGTCCCCGCCTACCCAGCTGTCGCCCTCATTGACAATATCCACGCTCTCAATGGAACACTCCCCATCCTCCAGGCTCACGTCCACGTTTCCGCCTATTTCTCCTGCCTGGATATCCGATGTGAAATTAAGTTTAATTTTCCCCACTGGTGTCCTTTCCTCTTTTGCAAAGGCTGTAAAGGACAGGGTGCAGGCCATAAACAGAGCTGCACCTGCCAGCACGGCATATGCTCCTCTTTTCCTCATTTGAACCTCCTCCTTCCCGCTTGCGTCTGTTTTCCTATTATAGCACATATCATCGGCTTCTGTCATCCTCCGGCACACCAAACTTGTTCCATTTTCATATAGTATAGTATGCCGGGGCGTTAATGGACATCCGGCCTATAATGAAACAGATATACAGGGGGATTGCTTTTGATAACCATTAGTCTTTGTATGATTGTAAAAAATGAGGAGGCTGTTCTGGAACGGCTCCTAAGGACCATGTCCACTGTGGCGGATCAGATTGTTATTATGGATACCGGCTCCACGGACCGGACAAAAGAAATCGCAGCCCGCTATACGGATGAGGTCTACGATTTCCCGTGGACGGATGATTTCGCCGCTGCCAGGAACGCCGTCTGCCAGAAGGCGGTGTCGGACTACTGGATGTGGATGGACGCGGACGATGTAATGGAGCCTGAACAGGCTGCCCGCTTAAAGAATTTGAAGGAAACCCTGGACCCCTCTGTGGATGTGGTGATGATGAAATATCTCACGGGTTTTGACGAAAACGGGAGAACCTCCTTTTCCTATTACAGGGAGCGTATCTTAAAAAACCACAAGGGATTCCGGTGGCAGGGCCGGGTGCATGAAGCTGTCCCCCCTGCCGGCAATATCCTATACACCGATATTGAGATTCAGCACCGGAAGGAGGGCGCCGGGGATAAGGACCGCAACCTTCGGATATACGAAACCATGCTGAGCCAGGGAGAACCTCTGGAACCCAGACACCAGTTCTACTACGCCAGGGAGCTGTATTACCACGAACGCTATGAAGATGCGGTACGGGTGTTCAGGGCATTCCTGCAGGAACCGGATGGATGGGTGGAAAACAAGATAGACGCCTGTCTCCATCTGGCTCTGTGCGAGGAGCATCTGGGACATACGGAAAAGGCCGTGGAGGCACTTTTAAAAAGCTTCTTATATGACAGTCCCCGCGGTGAAGCCTGCTGTGAACTGGGGCGGATGAAAATGAAGGAAGAAAAATACAGGGAGGCTGCTTATTGGTATACCCAGGCATTATCCTCCCGGCCTGCGGAACAGACAGGCGCTTTTGTCCGAAAGGACTGTTACGGCTTCCTGCCTTCTATTCAGCTGTGTGTATGCTATGACCGTCTGGGCGACCACCGAAGAGCATGGCACTATCACTTGAAGTCACAAAAGCTGAAACCTGAACACCCATCTGTCAGGCAGAACCAGACCTACTTTGAACACAAACTGAAACATCCGGCGGAAGGGCAGCCTTCCGCACTATAAAATAAGGAGAGGTAATTATGTATTTTAATTTTTCCAACGGAATGAATCGAAATGATAATATAGAACAACGCAGACCATGCGGATACCCCGGAAACAACGGTTTTCCAGGTAATGGCGGCTGCCCCGGCGACTATGGTTTCCCAGGTTCCGGAAGATACCCGGAAGATGATTGCCAGGACAGCGACGGCTGTGGCAGCGACAGCACAGCTCAGACAGATAACAGATGCCCAGGTAACGGCGGGTTTCCAGGCGGCGGGTTTCCGGGCTGCTGCCCAGGACCCAGAGGACCACAGGGGCCTGCCGGACCAACAGGCGCTCAGGGACCAATGGGACCCAGAGGATGCCCCGGAGCACAGGGCCCTACCGGACCAACTGGTGCCATGGGGCCTCAGGGCTATGTAGGCCCCACCGGGCCGACAGGGCCTCAGGGACCCAGAGGATTCACCGGTGAGACAGGGCCTCAGGGACCCCAGGGACCAATGGGACTTCCCGGACCACAGGGCATAGCCGGCAACACAGGAGCTACCGGAAGCCAGGGACCTCAGGGGCCTCAGGGAGTTACCGGACCTGCCGGACCTCAAGGCATCCAGGGACCCCAGGGAGCTACCGGACCTGCCGGACCTCAAGGACCCCAGGGACCTCAGGGGCCGCAGGGACCTCAGGGCAGCACCGGAGCCGCAGGGCCTCAGGGACTGACCGGCGCTACCGGCCCCATCGGACCGACCGGGCCAACCGGACCTCAGGGAATCCAGGGCATCCAGGGGCCACAGGGACCTCAGGGAGCTACCGGCGTTACCGGGCCTCAGGGTATCGCAGGAGCAACCGGGCCGACTGGCACGACCGGGCTGACTGGCGCAACCGGGCCGACTGGTGCAACCGGGCCGACTGGTGTGACCGGACCAACTGGCGCGACCGGGACTGCCGGTATCACAGGGGCCACGGGCGCGACCGGCTTAGCCGGGACCACCGGACCAACTGGTGCCACCGGGCCTACAGGCGCAGCTGGTGGGATTGCAGCATACGGCGGAATGTATAGAACAACCACAACGCCAATTTCTATCGGTATTGCATCTACACAACAAGTAGCTTTTAATAATACCATGCCATTATTAAATACAACCGTGGCAGCCAATGCTATTACCGTAGCTAATACCGGTATATATGAGATTAACTGGAAGTTAGTATCAACAGCATCCGTGGCAGTGGCATTAACTTTAGCTATACGCCGTAATAGTGTTCCTATTGCATCAACCACCAGTACAAGAACCTTATCACTTGGTGTTGAAAGTTTATTTGAAGGCAGCGTTATTTTCAATTTAACTGCTGGAGATGTAATAGATATGGCTTTGTCTTCTGCACTGGCCGTAACATTAACTTTATCAACAGGAACAAATGCAACATTGACAGTAAAGCAGCTTAGCTGATAATTGTTTAAAACACCTTTGTGTTTTAAACAGTGTAAATTGATGTGATTATGCTATATTTTATTTTATCCTCATTTATGGGACATAACAATTTTCCTATTATGTACGGCCTGGCTGCACCAAAAGGACCAATTGGGGCACAAGGACCTGCTGGAACCACAGGGGCTGCCGGCGCTACCGGCCGGTAGTCACCGCCCCTAGTCCGCACGCCCGGAATACCACAGCTGCCCTGCTCATGTCCTCATGTATTCTTCTTAATAACGCACCCATGGCAGGAAGCATAGAAGCACCCGCCGTTGCAACCGGAAAATTCTCCGTCACCCGGCCGGCATAACGCAAATATATGCTCCGTCAGTTGTTCGTTTCTTCTTATGGTAGATTTGGTCCTGATAAACGCGATATGATGTGTCACGTCAAGTGAATTAGGGCCGAATATACCGCAAGTGGGGCATGCTTTGTCCCAAGGAGACATCTACGGCCGACTCCTTAGGTCAGATGGCTGGAATGAATTTTAAGACACGCTTTAAAACAGATTCCGGAGAGCGGATTCCGGTTCAGGACCTATCTATCCATTAAAATAATAAGGAGTGACCATTATGTATTATGACTATCCAGACAATATAAATCCACAACAGGATGGCCTTGAACCATATTCTGCCGAATTCCGCCAAAATGGCTGTAATAATGGCAGGAACAGATGGTGCTGTGACCCATGTACACCATGTGCGCCGCCCACATGCTGCCCGTTCCCCGGACCGACCGGACCTATGGGTCCAACCGGATTACAGGGTCCAATGGGTCCCAGGGGATGCCCCGGTATGCCCGGTCCCACCGGGCCAACAGGCGCAATGGGACCTCAGGGCTATGTAGGACCGACCGGGCCCACCGGCAGCACCGGACCTCAGGGCATTCCCGGCATGACCGGGGCTACAGGGGCGACCGGCCCCACTGGTTCTATGGGAGCTGCCGGAGCTCAGGGGCCTGCCGGAGTCACTGGCGCTACGGGAGCTGCCGGAGCTCAGGGGCCTGCCGGGGTCACTGGCGCTACGGGTGCTGCCGGAGCTCAGGGGCCTGCCGGAGTCACTGGTGCTACGGGTGCTACCGGCGCCCAGGGGCCTGCCGGCGCTACGGGCTCCACCGGAACTCAGGGACCTGCCGGGGCTGCGGGTGTTACCGGAGCCACGGGACCTGCGGGCGCTACAGGGGCTGCCGGGATCCAGGGAGCGACTGGCCCTACAGGAGCCACCGGACCAACGGGAACATCTGCAATCTCAAGCGCAATGTCAGCACTTAATATTTCAGCAAGTACCATTTCAGTAACAACAGATGGGACTAATATTCCTCTGCCAGTTCAACCCTATATGGATGGATTTGCGGTAAATGCTACAAATACAGAGTTTACAGTTGCTCAAACAGGAACCTATTTAATTTCCTATGATATCAAAATGACATCCGGATTACCAATGTCATCAAGAGTAACATTAAATGGCGCACCAATAACGAATTCAATTAATACCTCTTCAACATCTACAAATGAATATAGTGTGACTTTTATGCAGCCTTTAACAGCAGGTGACATTTTGGCATTACAATTATATGGCGTAAATGGTCCGGTCTCATTACAGACCGGCACCGGTGCATCTCTTAATATTGTGAAAATAGCTTAATTTATGTCTAAGCATAATATGTCAAAAAGTGCAGATTAAAAAACTTTACGCAGTAAATCATGCCTCATACAAAATCAATTACAGGGTACGCGCAGGGCCGTCTGTCCGGGCTCCTGAGTATATGCTTTATACCTGTTGCAGTAAATTAATAAGACTCTTTACAGATAGAGGCATCGTTATATATAGGCTTATTATGCTTTGTACAACTGATTGGCTGTCAATGGAGGATGCAAAAACAACATTCATCCCCGCCGCATTTAATATCCTTAGACTTTTATCGGATTCGGTCACATCCATCAAAACGGACAAAGCATTGATATCAAGCAAACGTGAAATCTGCCAGACAACCAGATTGAATAACAGGGAAGCCACTGCTGCACCAAATCAGGATTAACCGTATTCAAATGCTATTATTACTGCCGATGGAAGCCTGTTATTAAGAATATGACTTCACAAAATTTTAACAAAAACTGCTCAACCTTTGCCTTTTGGGCTGCCATAACATCAAAAGATAACGTTGGTGTAAATATTTGTATGGGCTTTCCTATGATTTTAGGTTATATAAATCGCTCATTAACAATTGTTTAATTAAGCAATCAATGGGAGCCGAACTAATTTTGCTGTTTCCTATTAAAAGCGCCTCCACCGGTCCCATGGGACCTGCTGAAACTGCAGGGGCAAAAGATACTGCTGGCCCGGCTGGACCTGCAGCCGCTACCATTAGCATGAACGCTCAGAATACTGCAGCATCCCCTCTGGCTATCATTATAGGCAAAATAGCAATCCCGCTTCCAAACGACCAGTTTCTCAATTGCTTTACAATAAATGCTGCCAATACCATTTTTACGTTTCCCGTAACCGGCACTTACTTTATAACCTATCATATTAAGGCAACAGACGCTCTGCTCATGTTCTGGCATATTCTTTAAATTAACATTCCCATGGCAGATACCATTGATGCCCTGGCTGTTGCTGCAAGCCAATTCTCCAGGCTGGAACTGGAGCTAAACCTAATATCATACGTCTGGCATAATGCCATCACTTCAGGTCTAAAGACATGAGGAATGCAGGAATAAAGCGACAGGCCTTCCTGCCACAATTACCCAGCCGTGCCTTATATTTTCGGACCTGCACCATTCATTATAACAAAAAGGAGAGACTACCATGTATTATAACTATTCAGATAATATAAATCCGCAGCCTTCCAACTATGACCCCTCCTCTGCCGGCTGCCGCCTCAATAACAGCGGCAATGACAGGAACAGATGCTGGTGTGATCCGTGCAATCCATGCCCGCCGCCCGGCTGCTGCCCACAGGCTGGTCCCACTGGCCCCACCGGGCCCATGGGACCTCAGGGACCAATGGGACCCAGAGGGTGCCCCGGCGCACCTGGCCCCGCAGGACCCACCGGTGCCATGGGGCCACAGGGTTATGTAGGCCCCACCGGCCCCACTGGCCCCACCGGACCTCAGGGGTTTCCCGGAATAACCGGCGCTACCGGCGCTGCCGGCCCAACTGGTCCTCAGGGCCCGCAAGGCATACC
>UMFJ01002420.1_pt1 | contig 9580 bp, 8 predicted proteins | sample 1964991 | NCBI WGS metagenome assembly UMFJ01 (sample SAMEA4836044, study PRJEB28245) | human gut metagenome | biome: gut microbiome; material: fecal sample | place: Denmark | collected 2008 | reverse complement strand
GGCAGGTGCTTTTTCATGTTGTACGGGAGCCAGAGATGGCTTTTTTTTCGTGGAAGGAAAGGCAGGTGGGAGTGTGGCATCCAGAATCCAGGGTATTACAGTTGAGATCGGCGGGGATACTACGAAACTCTCAACTGCCCTTTCAAAAGTTAATAAGGAAATCCGGGATACGCAGTCACAGCTTAAAGATGTAAACAAGCTCCTGAAGCTGGACCCTGGTAATGCAGACCTGATGGCGCAGAAGCAGAAACTTTTGACGCAGGCCATCAGCGAGACGAAGGAAAAGCTGGATTCTTTGAAGCTGGCAAGCCAGCAAGCAAATGAAGCACTGGCAAAAGGGGAGATCAGCCAGAGCCAGTATGATGCGCTCCAGCGTGAGATCGTGGAGACAGAGAAAGCACTGGAAGAACTGGAGAAGCAGGCGGATAAGTCTGCGGTGGCGTTGCAGAAGATCGGGGCAACCGGGGAGAAGCTGAAAAGCGTAGGTTCTTCCATTGAAGGTGTCGGTCAGAAGCTGATGCCTGTTACGGCAGCAGTTGGCGGGCTTGGCGCTGCGGCAGTGAAGGTGGCGGCGGACTTTGACTCAGGAATGAGCCAGGTGGCGGCTGTGTCCGGTGCTACAGGAAAGGAACTGGACGCACTCCGGGAGAAAGCCCGTGAGATGGGCGCAAAGACGAAATTCTCCGCATCCGAAGCGGCGGAAGCCATGAACTATATGGCAATGGCCGGATGGAAAACCGGGGATATGCTGGACGGCATTGAGGGGATCATGAACCTTGCCGCTGCCAGTGGTGAGGATCTGGCGACCACTTCTGATATTGTGACAGATGCCCTGACTGCACTTGGGCTGTCAGCGAAGGATTCCGGGCATTTTGCGGATATCCTTGCGGCGGCAAGCAGCAATGCAAATACAAATGTTTCCATGATGGGCGAGACATTTAAGTATTGTGCGCCGGTTGCCGGGGCGTTGGGATTTACGGCGGAGGATACCGCCGAAGCGATTGGCCTGATGGCGAATGCGGGCATTAAGTCTTCCCAGGCCGGTACTGCCATGCGAACCATGCTGACCAGCCTGACCGGGGAAGTGACCTTTGTGGGGGATGCTTTTGGGGAGTTAACCATCCAGACCACAAATACAGATGGCAGTATGCGGAGTCTTGGGGATATCCTGGCGGACTGCCGGGTGGCTTTTTCCCAGATGTCTGAATCGGAGCAGGCGGCGAACGCGGAGGCACTGGTAGGGAAGAACGCCATGAGCGGCTTCCTTGCGGTGATGAACGCAGCTCCTGCGGATATCGAAAAGCTGAATAATGCCATTACGAACTGTGACGGAACAGCGGAAAAAATGGCGGAGACCATGCAGGACAATCTGGCAGGGCAGCTCACCATTTTGAAAAGCCAGTTGGAAGAGCTTGCCATCTCCATCGGGGAGATTCTGATGCCGTCCATCCGGCAGATCGTGTCATGGATTCAGGGGCTGGTGGACTGGCTAAACGGATTGGATGAAGGCACGAAGAAGATCATTGTCACCATTGCTTTGGTGACGGCAGCCATCGCCCCGGTGCTGATTGTGATCGGCAAAGTGGTGGGAGCCATTGGAACCATTATGACAGTGATCCCGCAGGTTGCGGGATCCATTTCCGGCGTGGTTGGTTTTGTGTCCGGCACAGTGATCCCGGCGATTACGGCGGTGGTGGCGGCAATCGGGTGGGTGCCGATTGCCATTGCGGCAGTGATTGCTGTTATTGTGTTGCTGTGGAATAAATGTGAGTGGTTCCGGGATGCGGTCACTGCGGTATGGGAGGCGGTTAAGTCAGCGACCATTGCGGCTTGGAACGCTATCGGAACCTTTTTGACAAATTTGTGGAGTAGGATTGTCCAGACAGGGAAGACGGCCTTTCAGGGGCTTGCTTCCTTTTTTACTGCCTGCTGGCAGGGCATCCAGAATATGTTTACCACAGTGCTCACAGCTATTTCTGTATTTTTCAGCACCATCTGGAATGCAATCCGGGCTACGGTGGTGACGGTTGGCATGGCAATCCAGACCTTCCTTAGTAGTGTGTGTTGACATGTTTGGAGAGGGTATAGATATACCAAATCTTAAAATTGCAGCAATACATGACAGATACAAATCATTACCAATTACACTACAATTTATTGGGCGTTTTGCACGTAGTAAAGCTGGATTAGGAGATGCAACAATTATTACTAATTTGGCTAATGAGGATATTCAAGATGCATTGGCTGAACTGTATTCCCAAGACTCGGATTGGAATAGCTTATTAAGTGAATTGTCGGAAGGAGTAATTGGTAAAGAAATCACATTACAAAAGTTAGCGAATGGATTTAAAGGAAGTGGGATAGAATCCATAAATATAAAACAATTACGACCAGCGCTTAGTATGGTGGCATATTTGGGAAAATTGGACACAGTTATTCGATGAAGGTTTATGTAAGTATTACATTAACGAGGAAGAGAATATATTTATTGTTATTGAACCAGAAGAAAGTAAAATTGACTGGGCAAATTATAGAGAAATTAGCAATTTGAATTGGAATTTACATATTGCATATTGGAACAAAGAAAAAGAAGTTGTTTTTCTAAATTCGACAAATAAAGCAATTTTCAATAAATTTGCTGAAACTTTATTTACTAAAGTTCAAAGAATTTCAGGCGAAAATATTTTTAAATGTTTACATGGGATTAATCGTCTTATGGTAGCCAACTTAGGATTAAATTCAGCTATTGATGGTCCGATAAGATATAAAATGTTTACAGGAATTGATATTGTTGAGGCAATATCTGAATCTCAGAAGGGAAATTGTTATAAATCCAATATTTTTGGTATGGGATATAATGGAGATGGTAAAACCAGTATTGGATGTTCATATAAAGGAACAATCTGGGGAAGATTGGTTGAAACAATTGATACTTGGAAAGAATGGTGCAATTTAAATTACGACAAAATTATTAACCCCAATATTCACACTGTGGATATCCTTAAAGGGGTTTTAATGCCTGTAATTATTAAAGAGAGACCAAAGAAGCATGCTTATAGGATAGATTGGCCGAATGATTTGGATTTGTGTAATGAAAAAAGTATATATTTAGAAACACCGTATACATGCATACCGATATATGAAATAGAGATTGGTCTTATAGAAGTAGATGATACTGAGAATTTAAAATTTTATGTGCAAAACGAAGATTACAGGGAAGAATTTGAACTTGTCATTAATAAAGAAGGATGGTATATTTCTAAAATTAAGGGCTCATATTTTAAGTTACACATAAGGAATAAGCCATATAATTTAACAGACTTTTTTAAAGAAAATTCACCAGAAATTAAATTTGTTGATCAATCATCATTACAGGGTAATCTTTATGTGACTTTAGAAAATAGTGCTAATTTCAGATTTTCAGAAGACCAATTAGTTAAATGGACATGGGATAAAGTGGATATAAGTAAAGAATCTCAAGGGATTACAAAGGAGAATGATTCCATACAATATTTTACAATTCACAAACTGCTTAGTGATCAAAGCTATGAAATTGTATTTGATGATGATAATGCAGGAGAAATCGCAGATATTGTAGCAATAAAAGAAAAGGATAATGAGATTCATTTTGAATTTTACCATTGTAAGTTTTCACATGGGCCAAAGGCGGGTAGTAGAGTAGCTGATTTATATGAAGTATGTGGGCAAGCAGAAAAGTCCGTCTTATGGAAACAAAATATGTGTGATGTTATTGAAAGAATGAGGTATAGAGAAAGCCGTCGGATGAAATTGAATGGTGTTAGTAGGTTTGAAAAAGGTGATTTAAAAAAGTTATCAACTATACGGAACAAACTGAGATTCCTTCCGGCCAAATTGGATATATTTATTGTTCAACCGGGTGTGTCAGCGTCAGTTATTACAGAGGATATGCATCAGATTTTATGTGGAACACAGGCATATCTGCTGGATACATATGGTGTAACATTACAGATGATTTGCAGTCAGTAAAAAGTATTTCTTGACAAATTGGCAATCCAGAGTGATTACTGGACTACCAAATTTGTTAAGGAGTTGATATCAGATGACAAAAGAACAGCAGCAAACCATTGAACGCCTTCGGAATATGGGGTTAGGCTACCGGAAAATAGGAATTGCATTAGACCTTCCAAGGGACAAGGTCAGAAATTATTGCAAAGCAAATGGTTTGGATGGATATGCAAAAAATCGTCTTCAAGCCAGAGAAGGAAAGCAAATGGAAGCGGTTTGTGCCGACAGTGTGTGCAGACAATGCGGCAAGCCATTAGAGAAGAAATCCGGCGGACGAAAACGGATTTATTGTTCTGAAGAATGCCGCAGATTATGGGTGAGAACCCATCCGTTTCTTTACAAGCATGAGTGTATGTTTTGCGGAAAAGAATTTGAGAGTCAAACCAAAGAGCAGAAGTTTTGCAGCCATGACTGCTACATCCGTAATAGGTTCTGGCGGCAGGAGGATACCGAAGAAATTATGAAACTGATCCTTGCCGGGAAGAAAGTTCCGATGGTTCCCAAGTGGCTCAAAGACATACTCAATGGCGAAACAAATTGAGCAATAGTTTTGCCGAAGTGTATGGATGGGATTGTGCTTCCAGAAAAGGGGTGAAAACCGCTAAAAAGGGGTGAAAATCGTCCGGTGGGGTAAAGCAAATGAACTTTATACTCTCCGGCAAAAGGTGGGGATAGTTTTGAACAATAACTTTTGCCATGTAGTATTCTGGTTCCGTCCCCACGCATGTGGAGACGGTAGTTTGCCTGTCCCAACAAAAGCCGGATGATGTGATTCGGGTCGGGTTGGACCTGGATGAACTGGAGGTCACTCCGGCGGAAAGTAAAGCGACATATGGGGAAATCAAGGCTTATGTGTGGGAGAAGTTTGGATTGAAGGTGTCCAGCTTGTATATCTCTCAGGTCAAGCGCAAATGCGGGTTAGAGGTTGGCGAAAATTACAATTTGCCAAAGTCAGAGAACGCAAAGCAGCCCCAGTGTCCGCTGGAGAAAGAAAAAGCGATTATAGCCGCATTAAAGCATTTCCAGATGATTGAAGGGAGCGACTGCGTATGAGGGAACTTCTCTCCTGTGAGTTCAACATGGATACTGCCTGTGTGGAGCTGAGATTTTCGAATGGCAGTATAGTCTCCATTGATTGCGTCGCTGTAGAGGATGAGATCGCCCATACTATGTACCAGCAGTCAGAACTGGACTACTTGGTCTACAACAAGCCGCTGGAGTATGCGCGGCTAGTACTCGGTGGCAATTTGAAGAAATACATCCAGGATACGCCGGAGCATCAGTTGATAGATTAAGAATAAGTGTGGCAGAACCCACCAGTCAGCAATGAACGGTGGGTTCTGCATTATTCCAGTTCGCAACCAGGAGTTCCAAGATGACAGTCTGTTTCAAATGTTATCGAGAATCTTTTGGACGGCATATGGCTTGGCGTACTTAATATAAGCATCGCTCACAAAAATGGTGTTTGTAGCATGTGGTTCAGCCCACATTGCTGGGTAAATAACAACCTTCTTTGTGCTTCTTCGCCCGGTGGCGGTGATTTCACCATCAGCAGTAATTTCGCAGCCCGATTGTTTAATCATGTTAATCTGTGTCTCTTGTTTGATAGGAGATGCTTTTATTCCATCAACACCCCATTTAAGAAGTTGAAGCGCAGCGAAACGGTCAAGCATGCCGTGCACATACAGGTTTCTATAATGCTTCAGACATTTGGAACACGCAGAGCCACAATCACAGGAACTTAACAGTTCCTTCATAGCAGATAGTAGTTCAGCAATTGAATCGGCTACACTGACAGCATAACCAGCACCGCTAGATAGACTATCATAAAGATAGATATCGACATAGGAGGCCTCAGATCCTGTCCTGAGACGATAACCTGTGACAAGCTCAGTGAATTCAACATCGAGTTTTTTGCTTGCTACCAGTCGCAGTGCTTCAGCTAAGGATTGAGCCGCACGGCTAAGCCACGGACTATCATTCCGACGCACATCAATAATCTTGTCATCAATCGTAAATTCAAGAACCAACATATCAGTTATAAAGTCATAGCCAAGATTCACATTAAAGGAATTGCTATGGCGGCATCTGCTTCGAGCAAACTTCGATTTGTACGGTCTGTTAATGTCATTAAGAACAGAAATATCGTTACCCGGCATGGCTGCACCGCAGTCCTTGCAAACCATGAAGCCCTTGTCATCTGAGCCTTTGTTCAGCATGATGATTCGCTGATTTGTTCGTGAAGCAATTCGTATGTTCTTGCAGCCTGGAGCAAGATTCATTTCTTCTGCATCCGGCAGGGTTGAATACAGAGGCTGTTGTACAGCCGTATACTCTTCTGATAGCTGAACATCTGGTATTGCTTCAGCATTTCTTGGCGCAAAGCCCCAAGGACGCATCATTTCTCGAGTGATTTTCAAATCACTGTTTCCGCAGAATGGACAATATTTTGTGTCCTCTTCTATCAGGCCAAACCAGCCACACTCAGCACAAGAAATAACCTGTTTCACATAATTTGGGTCTTCTGTGTAGGCACGCGCCGGAGTTAGTGCTTGACTATGACGGCGCTCGCTTCCAGGATAGTAGAATCCGCCAATCTGATAGGTTTGTTTATCAACAACAATTGCTCTACCAGGAGCATATTCTCCAATAGCTACATCAAGTCCGCGGTCAACCTCATAAAGAATCTTCCCGTACATATTCGGGATGTAGGTACTTACGACATTCTTCGGAAATGAATATGTTGGAATGATTCCTTCTTCATAGAGAGCATCCAGAAGAACCTTTGCATCACCTTCTTTAGCCCCTTCATCTACGCCAAAAAGCTCGGGGTGAGCCTGGCATTTTTCTTTAAGCGTATCAAAGGCCCTTTTGAGTTCATCCTCAAACGCCGAATAATGAAATGTTGCTCCGATAGGCAAAAGAAGCCTGTCCTTATCAATGTTATAGGAAGCAAGGTAGTTCTTGAAATCGTCGAGGAAGTCCTGAAGGAAAATGGCTGCGGGGACTGTATCAAGGCTCATATGATTTTCTGCGAGGTACTCCTGCAGGATAACCATAGCCAGATGGCGCTGAAGGAGTTTCTCACTTCGTATATCTATCCAAGGCTTGCGAGGATCGCCGCGGAACATGGGAATCGGGTCGTTGAAGTACAGGTGGCCGACACGCAGTTGAACCTTCGCTTTGATAAACAGAGAAAGGTCTGGGACTTCGTTTCCTTTGGAGGTGATATGCAGGAAAAGGAACCGAACCCCATCCTGACCACCATTCAGACCTTTGCACAACAGCACTCTGTATGGTGTGGCTACGCTGCCGCATTACTGGATGAACTCAAAACTATGACCGACATTGATGCCGAACCGAACACACTGACCAGACTGTTGAACGCCAACATTAGAGAATTGGAGCGTGAGTATGGTGTTCGTTACCGTTCCGGCAAGCGGACCGGCAAAGGGCGGCTGGTCTGTCTGACGGACCTGAGCGCACCCTGGGCGGATGTAGATAATGTAGATAATGTAGGTAATGATGGTATTTTGAACACCGGGGACGGTCGTAAAAATATCTACAATACCTACACAACCTACACGCCCGCCTCTGATGGGCAGGAAGGGGCGTGACGGTATGGGTGTGAGGACAGATAGATTTCTAAATGAGGAAAACCTGCTTCCGGAACAGCGTATGTACTTCGACCGTTGCATGGACCTCCTTGCCAGGATGATGGAAAAGTATGGTGATCTATAAGAGCGACGATCCGAATGATGTCATCCGGAACTGGATGCGTGGCCGGGACACCCTTGAATTCCTGGGGTTATGGGAAAGTCTGCACAATCCAAATTTCAAACCCGTCGAATTCGACGCCTTTAGAAGTCAGGCCGGTACACACGCCTTTACCATGTCGCCCAGCAAATGGATTGCCGGAGTGGACGCTATTAGTATCGTGGTCAAGGCAGGTCGTTATGGTGGGACCTATGCCCACACGGACATTGCCATGTCCTTTGCCACTTGGATTTCTCCAGAATTTCAGCTTTATATCATGAAAGACTACCGGCGTCTTAAATCCGATGAAAACAGCCGTCTGTCCTTAAGCTGGAATCTGAACCGTGAAGTAGCGAAGCTCAATTATCGCATTCACACTGATGCCATCAAGCAAAATTTGATTCCCCAGCACTGACCCCTGACCAAATCGCTTTTACCTACGCAAATGAGGCTGACCTGCTGAATGTCGCTCTGTTCGGTCAGACTGCCAAGCAATGGCGGGATGCGCATCCAGGTCAAAAAGGTAATATGCGGGATGAGGCGACGATACAGCAGCTTCTGGTTCTTGCCAATATGGAGAGCTACAACGCAATTTTGATTGAACAGGGCAAACCCCAATCGGAAAGATTGGTTCTCCTGCGGGATTTGGCTGTCCGGCAAATGCGGACACTGGAGGCTTTGGACATCAGTAGCCTGCCCCAACTAACAGATGGAGGTAACGAATGAAAGCAAAGCAAAAGTGTTATCTCTATACCCGTGTTTCCACCTCTATGCAGGTAGATGGATACAGTCTTGATGCGCAGAAGGATAAACTCCGCAAATTTGCAGAGTTTCAGGAAATGCAGATTGCTGTAGAATACTCTGATGAGGGCAAGTCTGGTAAGAATGTGGAGGGGCGTCCGGAATTTTTGAAGATGCTTCGGGATATTGAGTCCGGCAAAGACAATGTGAGTTTTGTGCTTGTGTTCAAACTGTCCCGTTTTGGGCGGAATGCCGCCGATGTGCTGACCTCTTTACAGCGGATGCAAGACTATGGTGTCAATCTGATTTGCGTGGAGGATGGCATCAATAGCTCCAAGGACTCTGGGAAACTGATGATTTCAGTCCTTTCGGCAGTGGCGGAAATCGAGCGGGAGAACATCTTAGTTCAAACGATGGAAGGCCGCAGGCAAAAAGCCCGTGAGGGGCGCTGGAACGGCGGCTTCGCTCCCTATGGCTATCGACTGGAAAATGGGGAATTGCTGATTGCGGAGGACGAGGCGGAGGCGATCCGTATCATATACGACAAGTATATCCATACCACAATGGGTGTTGCAAGGATTGCTGCCTGGCTGAATGAGCATGGCTATCAAAAAAAGAAACGACAGAATAACACTTTGGACAACTTCACCGCCGCATTTGTGCGCAGTGTTTTGGACAATCCCATCTACTGCGGAAAGCTGGCCTACGGACGCCGCCACAATGAAAAGATTCCCGGCACTCGTAACCAGTATCACATTGTAAAGCAGGATGAGTATATGCTCTACGACGGAGCGCATGAGGCTATTATTTCCGGAGAGGACTGGCAGCTCGCCCACCAGCAAAGACAAATCACAGGAGGTAGACAGGAAAAGACGCATAGTCTGGAGCATGAGCATATTTTATCCGGTATTCTGAAATGCCCTGTTTGCGGCGGTGGGATGTACGGAAATGTAAATCGCAAAAAGAAAAAAGACGGCAGTCTCTACCGTGATTATTTCTACTACGCCTGTAAACACCGTCCCACATTGACGGTAAA
>UMFJ01017860.1_pt1 | contig 9642 bp, 7 predicted proteins | sample 1964991 | NCBI WGS metagenome assembly UMFJ01 (sample SAMEA4836044, study PRJEB28245) | human gut metagenome | biome: gut microbiome; material: fecal sample | place: Denmark | collected 2008 | reverse complement strand
TATCCGGAAAAATGGACTGTGCAATCACAGTACATACAAAGGAAACACCGAAACCAATGGTCAAAAGCCATGCAATATCCCGGATAGACCATCTCTTATCGGACATCAGAGGCTCGTCCTCTCCGTCGTCCAGCTCCTCTTTTGTAAACTGGTAAGGCCACAGCTTGTTCCAGCGTTTGGACGCCTTTAAGATAGCCGGAGCCGCGAACAGAAATACCATTAAGGGGGTGGACACCACGTAGTCAGCTGCATTGGCGGCCGCAAGGGTTTCCCTTGAACAGTCCAGACCGGTTGCGATAGCTGTCAGGTTAGGTGTTCCGCCTGTGTAGGTGCCTACAAACATGCCGGCGCACTTCCAGCCCTCAGTAATTCTTGGGGCAAAGAATAATCCCAGTATGATGGCAATAAAACATACGGAAAAAATAGCAGATACCAAAGCAATAACCGGCTCCCTGTTCAGCTTCTTCAGCTCACGCATATTCATGCTGAGCAGGCAGATAGATATGGCGGGCGTCACGCAGTATGTAGACAACGCACTGTAAAAATCATGTGAAATCGGCACCACATGGGTGTTAGAAAGAATAATTCCCAATACCACTACTGTCAAAACCGGCCCCAGTGACTTAAATGCTTTGAATCTCTGTAACCAAAGCGCAAATGCTACCATGATTAAAATCACGAATATCAGGCCTTCGGTACGTGTAATAAGTGCTTCCATCTTTTTTTCCTCTTCACCTTTCATATATTGATGATTGTAAATTGTGGATTGTGGATTGTCAACAATCTGTATTAGCATTATATTAACACAAGTTTTAAAAATATTCAATATACAAAAGTAAAAACTATGTTTTTTATGCATTATTTCCAGTTTCTGTTGATTTTCAAGATAAACCAGACCTGTCCTGTCTCTTTTCCATACCCACATTCCAAAAAAAGTAAAAAAATCCCGCAGACAAGCCAATATGGCCTGACTGCGGGATCCAATCCGCACATTATATATTCCGTCTGCGCGATACAGTGCAGACTACACGATGCCCTGTCCCAGCATAGCCTCAACCACCTTCTCAAATCCGGCGATATTAGCACCAGCCACATAGTTGCCCGCAACCTGGTAACGCTCTGCTGCCTCTGATACCTTTGCAAAGATATTTACCATGATGGTGTGAAGCTTATCGTCCACTTCCTCAAAGGACCATGACATTCTTAAGGCGTTCTGGCTCTGCTCCAGTCCGGAAGTTGCCACGCCGCCTGCATTGGCAGCCTTACCCGGCATAAAGAGAATCTTCTTCTCCACAAACAAATCTGTGGCTTCCCTGGTGGACGGCATGTTAGCGCCCTCTGCCACTGCAAAGCATCCGTTGGCGAGAAGTGTCTGGGCATCTTCCAGATTCAGCTCATTCTGGGTTGCACAGGGAAGGGCGATGTCACATGGGATGCTCCAGATTCCTCTTCCCTCTGTATACACTGCGGTTGGCACCTCTTCCACATACTCCTTGATACGTCCTCTGCGTACTTCCTTGATTTCCTTCACAATATCCAGCTGAATGCCGTCCTTGTCATAGATATAACCGTTGGAATCGCTTAAAGCCACTACCTTTGCTCCCAGCTGCTGTGCCTTCTCAGTTGCGTAGATGGCCACATTGCCGGAACCGGATACAACGATGGTTTTGCCTGCCATATCCTTGCCGTTGTGCTTTAACATCTCATCCAGAATGTATACCAGGCCATATCCGGTTGCCTGTGTCCTGGCCAGGGAACCGCCAAAGGTAAGTCCCTTGCCTGTAAGTACGCCCTCATACAATCCTGTGATTCTCTTATACTGTCCAAAGAGGTATCCCACTTCCCTGCCGCCTACACCGATATCTCCGGCCGGGATATCCGTATCCTTGCCAATGTGGCGGTACAGCTCTGTCATGAAGCTCTGGCAGAAAGCCATGACCTCGCGGTCTGATTTGCCTTTGGGATCGAAGTTGGAACCGCCCTTGCCTCCGCCCATGGGAAGGCCTGTCAGGGAGTTTTTAAGTGTCTGCTCAAAACCGAGAAACTTGAGGATGCTCTGGTTTACAGATGGATGGAAACGCAGGCCGCCCTTATATGGTCCAATGGCGCTGTTGAACTGGATCCTGTATCCCTTGTTCACCTGGACAGCTCCATTGTCATCTACCCACGGTACCCTGAAAGATACAATTCTTTCCGGCTCCGTGAAACGTTCAAGAATACCTTCCCTGCGGTATTTTTCCTCATTGGCATCAATGACCAGCTTTAAGGAATCCAGTACTTCCTTGACAGCCTGATGAAACTCCGGCTCACCCGGGTTCTGTGCTACTACTCTCTCATAAATCTCATCAACGTATGACATTTCAATCGACCTCCTGGATTTTTGTTTGTGAAGTGTGGGGATGCTGTGCCGGCAGTGGGTCCGGCACACACTTTAGGAAAAGTATAACAAGTTAATATGTTAAAGTCAAGAAGTATGTAAACCGATTTTCAAAATCACTGTAGCCGGATTTTCCGCGGTTTTACCGGATGTTTCATCATTTACCACCTGAAATCGGTCCGGAACTCCACTTCACCCCTTTGGCCGCTCCAGACAGAACAGCTTCTTATTCTCTGAACCGCACTGCGTCACCTTAAAATTAAGCAGGTTTCCTTCCTCGGTCCAGAACTCCATGGCATCCAGAATCCGCGTCACCGTGGACCGGTTCATAAGCTGTTCCTTTTCCATGGCAAAGGGTCCGAACTCCCTGTTGACAAACTCTGTTATCTCCGTAACGGAAAGAGGTCTTTCCTTTGTGGCATGATTCTCCAGGATATTAACAATCAATAATGGAAACATGGTCTGATGCATGTGAATCTTCCTCGCCTTCCGCATCAAAAAAGGGCCTGCCTGGGGCCCTTTGTACCATGTTCGCTAAAAGTTCATAAAAGTATTTATGAATCGTTTCGTCTTATCCCGGGCTTTGGCAGTTCCTGTTTTCAGTTACACCAATCCGTCCGCTGCCATCGCATGAATAACTGCTGGCACCGGACTTCCCATAACTATATAACCTTACCTTTATAAACACTGCTTCTGCCATAATGCTCTCCTTCCGATTATGAGTATACACTTTTTCTTCCAAATTTGTCAACGCAGATGGGAGGATTCGGACCTCCGGACCGGTTACTGCCGGCCTGCTCCTTAGCGGGGAGCCGCATTCGACCACTCTGCCACATCTGCTGATTGTGCGCCCATACCTTATCCCGGTATGGGCGCGCCCGGAACCTGTCTGTTAACAGTCCTGATGCGCCGGGTTGGATTCGAGCCAACAATGTTCACCACCTGGGTCACGGTTTTACAGACCGCTTGCTTCAGCCATTTGCATACCGGCGCTTATGGAGGGAGGCCGGGGAGGCCTCCGTTCTCTTATGTCAGTACTATAGCATATGGACCTGGGCAAATTTGCATTATTTTTAAATTAACCCGGCATTCTCATTCCTGTACACCATTATCCCTGTATACCGTTAATCCTGCACCCCGGCCAGCTCTGCCAGCTGCTCCAGCACGCCTTTACCGCCGTTAAGGGATATATTGCCCACCTTGTCGCAGATCTTCTCCAGATACTCCATCTCCTTCAGCTTGAACAGGGTGCGGTTTTCATCCATAAGCCTGGCAGTGTTCAAAAGGCTTCTGGTGGAAGCCACTTCCTCCCGCCGCATGATGACATTGGCCTGGGCCTTTTTTTCTGCCATCAGCACGGTATTCATGATTTCCCTTATCTCTCCCGGAAGGATAATGTCCTTGATACCTGCCCCGGTTATCTCCACGCAGTATTCCTCCTGATACTCCTTTAGCTTATCCAGCACAAACCTTCCGATTTCCTCCTTCTGTTCCAGAAGCTCATCCAGCCTGTACCGCCCCACATACTCCCGCAGCTTCAGCTGGACATAGGTATAGAGCTGGGAAGCCACCCCCTCTACGGTCTGAACCAGCTTCTCCGGATTGGTAATCCGGTAATTGCAGATTATGTTTAACCGCACAGCCACCTTATCTGCGGTAAGGATTTCCTGGCCGGAGATGTCAAGCTGCTGGATCTTCATGTTGAAAACTTTGCAGGTAACCTCCCTTCCGTAATTCCAGAAGTAATAGGTTCCTGTGTCCAGTTTCTTTTCATAGCGGTTGTCAAAATACAAAAGACCTGTCTCTCCGTCCTTTATAACTATTTTCTTATAGTACTTGGATGGCATCAGATCCATATACATCCGGGGAAGGGTATTCTCCATATAAGGCTGTGTTATGTCGATGAGCCGGAATTCATTTTTCTCAAATACATTCCAGTACAATGTCTCAGGCTTTGTGATTACTTCCCTGTACGCCTTATTCACAAACCGGAGAGCTATGCACTCATCCGGCAGCACTGCCTTCACTACCCTGGAGGCAAACTTTTCATCCTTCATGAGGATTTCCTCCGGTATTCCGCACGTTTTGACTTCCCCTGTCATAGGCACTGTCTGTACCTCATATCCCAACATGTTCAGGTAAGAATACCTGCCTGCTGTCAGCAGTTCCACGAACCGGCCGTCCTTCATCAGGTAGCCGCATTCCTGCTCTTTGATTATATATTTCTTTATCATCATATCTGAATCCCTCATTATTATGAATCTGTAAAATTTGTTTGATGGAAAAGGCGGATGCCCGGCTCCATCCTCCTGCTGCGGGCTTCTGCTTAAGCACATCCTGGAAGGGCTGGGCGTTACGGCCCTACCCGGATCCGATCCGTAATGCGCTGACACGCATTCCGTACAGGCTCCATCCGAACGGGAAACACTTTATCATCCGGCCTATCCGGATTGACCGTATTTCTGGCCCGGCCCATTTTGTGCGGTATCCGCAGCCGCGCTGGGCCGCAGAAGAACTGCCTTTCCCTGTTTTAAACAGGTTCGGCAGGAGCGAAGGCATCCCTTCTCCTTCCTGGAGACATTTGGTTATGTCATGATTTTTAATGATTGCTATACCCACTTAGCTACGTGTTATCATACACGGCGGGAGTCGAACCCGCGACACATCATCCTAAAAAACTGCAGATTGCCGGCATACCCTTGAACCACAGGCCGGGCACCGGGGAGTCCCAGGAAGTAAACTCCGCCTCTTAAGGCAAACTGCCGATATTTATGTAGGGCAGGCCCCCCGTCCCTCTGACGGGCGCCTGCTTGTTTTTCCCCGGCCCCGGCATACTGCCGCGGCCTTCTATCCTTTCACCACGCCTATTGTCTTAAGGCGCTTCACAGGCACCACCAGATCCTGCTGGTTATCCATGACCTCCTCAATATTCTTATAGGCAAACCGGCTCTCCTCCGCCACATCGGCCTTTCCCTTTTTACCCAGAATCACACCCTGTTTCTGTAAATCCAGAATGACTTCCTCACAGGAAAATGCCGCCATGGCACCTTTTCTTGAATACTGCCGCCCGGCTCCATGGGATGAAGAGCAGAAGCTCTCCTGGTTTCCCTTTCCCATGACCACATAGCTGTAAGAACCCATGGCCCCCGGAATAACGGCTAATTCTCCGTTCTGAGCGCTGACAGCGCCCTTCCTGTGGACCCACACATCCTTCCCATAGTGGTTTTCAAAGGAAGCGTAATTGTGGTGGCAGTTTATGTCGTGGGAAAACTCCAGTGAAAGTTCGGTATACTTTCCAATCCATTTTTCCAGAATGGCCTTCACGGCTAACATCATCTTTTCCCTGTTCTCTTTGGCAAAATCCATGGAAAGCTGCATCCAGTTAAGGTATTGTTTGCCCTCTCTGGTATCCACCGGCAGGAAGGCCAGCCTGTATTCATCGGGCACAGCGCTGAACCATTTCTGGTTTAGCTGTCTTGCCTTATAGTGGAAGTAATCGCAGACAGACTTTCCGAAGTGACGGCTTCCCGAGTGAATCATTACAGCCAGATAACCGTCGTCATCCTCCTGGAGCTCAATGAAATGATTCCCGCCTCCCAGCGTACCAATTTGGTAATATCCCGCCTCCAGCTGTCCTAAGAGCTCCCCATCCTCCTCATACCGGTCCATTTCCTCCAAAGCACCGTCCATGGTATAGCTGGGCATCATGGTCTTATGGTGTGCAAATCCCACCGGCACGTTGCGCATGATATCACCTATGACAGCCTGGAGGAGGGAGCCGTTGCCCGTGATAACCTCCCTGATATCAGCCACCTTAATGTTGGTCTCGGTATAAGCCATACCGCAGCCGATGTCCACACCCACTGCATTGGGAATCACCACGCCGTCTGCTGCAATAACACCTCCAATGGGCATTCCCATTCCGGCGTGTGTATCCGGCATCAGACTGACCCACTTATGAAGGAAAGGCAGCTGTGAAAGATGATATGCCTGTTCCAGACAGCTTCCTTCCAAATCCTCTCGTTCCTTCAGCCATACCCTTACAGGAACCTTCATCTTTTCTTTTTCATACATCACAAACATATATCTCACATCCTTTCTTCTTCACTCTGTACGCCGTCAATGGATGATTGGGATGAATCCCGCCCTGCCGGCGCCGTGGTAATCTGTCTTACCGTTCATATATTTGCGTATGTATCTTAACTACATGCTTATAATACTCAATTTTAACATGGTTATCATTTAAAAAAAGTTGCGAACTTCCATTATTTACTATAATATCTATACTAACGTTTAAATTGAACGTATGCTGTAAGAACAGGTGTGTCAGCTTGACAAAATAGAACATTACATTAAAATGATAGATAAAACAGTCGGAAATCCACGGACAGGAGGGGACATATATGGCTGAATTCCAGGAACTAATCAAGAATTTTGACCGCATCCGGGACTATATGCGCCAGTTTTACGTATATGGGTTCAAGGTAAGAAATGATTTCAGCGAAAAGAGCGCCAGAACCTACGACAATGAGCGCCGGCGTATTGAGAGCTGGCTCTCCCGGTATACAAAGTCCGATTACACCTCCAAGGGAAAGCATGTCTACATCAATGTGGACAGCAAGACCATTCCCCAGAATCCCCTGTACGCTGCCTGGAAGTCCAAAAGCTTTACAGACAACGACCTGATGCTCCATTTCTTCATCCTGGACCTTTTATGGGACTGTCCGGAGGGCATGTCATCCAACACAGTGACCGACCTTATATCCCACAACTACGGGGTGGTTTTCGACACCCAGACCGTGCGCCTGAAGCTGAAGGAATACGAAACCCTCGGTATACTGGTATCCCATAAGGCCGGCAAGACCCTGTCCTATGCGCTAGCTCCCCTCATGCCCATGGAAACAGAACCGCAGTGTGTAAATTCCGGTGACATGGAACCGGATGGAACTGAGGAAGGGGAACAGAACCTGTGGCAGTGCCTCATGACAGCCGTGAAATACTTCCAGGAAGCCGCCCCCTTTGGCTGCATAGGCAGCACCATCCTGGACCGTCAGGATGAATGTAATGACCTGTTCCAGTTCAAGCACCATTTTATCGTACATACACTGGAGGACGGCATACTGGCCGACATACTGACCGCTGTCCGTGAGAAACGCATGATTCGGTTTGAGAACAAAAGCAGCCGCAGCGGACAGGTTTCCACCCTGTCAGGAGTGCCCCTGAAGATATTTGTCAGCACCCAGACCGGGCGCAGGTATCTGTGCCTGTATCTGCCGGAGCGCCGCCGCTTCAGCAACTCCCGCCTGGACTCCATTACCCGGGTGACCCTTCTGGAGCCATGTGCATTTTATGAGGAAGTACTCCGTGATTTGGAAAAGAATAAGGAGAAATGCTGGGGCGTGTCCTTTGGAAGCGGTACAAGCCGTATGGAGGAGGTCTGCATCAAGCTCTATATAGACGAGGAAAAGGAACCCTACATCCTGAACCGTCTTTACCGTGAAGGAAGGGGCGGGGAAATTATGAAGATACGTGAGAACCAGTTTCTCTACACAGGTACATTTTTCGATACCAATGAAATGCTGTCCTGGGTCAAAACCTTTACAGGCCGTATCATGGACATACAGGGCACAAATATTTTTTCTATAGCCAAGGTAACCCGGGATTGGGAGAAGATGTATGAGATGTACTGCGGGAATGAGGAGTAGGATGCCATGGAATTATTTCACAAAATATACAGCTGTTATTACAATGTGGTCCGCCACATACTGGATGAAGCAGGTCACAGCCCCATAACCAGGCAGGATATGGAGGATATATGCCGCGCTTACGGTTTCCAGGAAAGCGCCCTGTCCATCATCCCTAAACTGACGGACAGCACATGGGCCCTTCTGGAAGAACAGGACAAACATACCTTTACGTCCCGTCTGGGCCATGCTGTTCCTGCGCTCCCTCTCACGAACCTCCAGAAAGCATGGCTGAAATCCCTGATACAGGACCCCCGTTTCCAACTGTTTTTCACAGACAGGCAGTTAGAACTTCTGGCCGGGGAATGGGACGGTCTGCCCTCCCTTTACCATGAGGACGACTTTTACTACTATGACCGCTACAGGGACGGGGATTCCTATGATTCCCCCTCCTACAGGAAGCATTTTCAGGCTATACTTAAAGCAATTCGGGAGGAACGCGTTCTTCTGGTTGCCTATGAGGGAAAACACGGCCGTGTCCACTCCTTTGAGACCGCGCCTTACCAGCTTCAGTATTCCTCCAAGGATGACAAATTCCGGCTCTGCTGTCTCCAGCTCCACCGGAATACGTTCAGCCGCAGCACCATACTTAATCTGGCACGCATAAAGGACTGCCACGTAACCTCAAAGTCATGCCCACCAGACCTTGAATCCCGCTGTTTTGAACCTATCCAAAAGGCCTCGGAACCAGTGGTTCTCAAAATCAGCGGGGAACGCAACTCCCTGGAGCGGTGCATGCTGCATTTTGCCAACTATGAAAAGCATACGGAATATGACGCGGAAATGAAATGCTGGATCTGTTCCATCCACTATGATTTGGCAGATGAGACAGAACTTCTCATAGATATTCTGTCCTTTGGCCCTGTGGTCCGGGTACTTGGCCCTTCGTCCTTTGTACGGCAGATCCGCAAACGGGTAAAAAGGCAGCATGAGCTGTTTTACAGCGAGATTACATAGGGTATGCCGGGTGACTGCAGAAACCACAGCAGCGCTTCCTGCCCCAGCACCTCCTGCCCCAGCGCCTCCTTCCCCAACGCCTCCTTCCCCAGCGCCTCCTGCCCAGCACAGGACAGGACTGCGCTCCGCACAAAAATACGCTCCGCATAAAAACAGGATAAATGAAAAAGATGCTGTATGGCTGTCCGGATATACTATAATACATCCGGACAGCCAGCCATACAGCATCTTTATTTATCTATAGTTCCTTATTTTCCTCTAATCTGAGAATCAGATTCTTAACAAGCTCTTCCTTACTCTTAAATTCCGTCCTGACGCCAGTAATATACCGGAAAGCCTCCTCCCACTCGCTCATGGAATAGGATGACATGCTTACCGTGCGCACGGCATATATAATATCCTCTATATAAAACGGACTGTGGAGGTCCGAAAGGTACTGGCAGCCGGAGAGAGCCTGCAATCTGGCCAACAGCCCCCCCTGGGATTTATCTGGCATCATATAAAACTCCTATTCTTCTTTCTGCATGTATATTTCCAATTTCCTCTGTGCAATCTATACATTGC
>UMFJ01010985.1_pt1 | contig 10053 bp, 9 predicted proteins | sample 1964991 | NCBI WGS metagenome assembly UMFJ01 (sample SAMEA4836044, study PRJEB28245) | human gut metagenome | biome: gut microbiome; material: fecal sample | place: Denmark | collected 2008 | reverse complement strand
ATTTCTTATTTTGTCAAGATACGGATTATTACTTACTTACGCTTGTTCCATCCCGGTAATTTCTATCCCACAGGCAAACTGCCCTGCCACCACGCTTCCCGCACTGGTACCCGCCACTGCATCCGGCATAAGCCCTGCTTCACTCAATGCCTTTAAAACGCCCATATGGGCGGCTCCTCTAGCGCCACCTCCCGCCAGGGACAGACCATATCCCATAAAATCTCTTCCGGGCTACAGCAGTAGCAGGGAAACCGTTCTGGTGTACAGTTCAGACACTCCGGAAAAAGTACGGGAATACCAGAAGCTTGGGAGAGAAAAGGTGGCGGCCATGCTGGAAGGCGCAACGGCCGAGCTGGCAGTCCGGGCAGTAAAGGCAGGATACAGCAGAATCATTTCCGCCGGAGGCGAGACCTCGGGAGCGGTTACAAAAGGACTGGGCTTCTCATCCTACTGGTTGGGCGAGAGCGTGGCGCCCGGAGTGCCTATTATGGTTCCCACAGAGCGGCCGGACATCCGTCTGATTCTTAAAAGCGGAAACTTCGGCCAGGAGGATTTCTTCGGGCGGGCGCTGGCAATGACAGAGAAACCATAGGAACGAAGATACGGTAAAAGCACAGATACAGTAAGAACGAAGGACAAATAAGAACAGGGAGGATTATTATGGACGATTTGGAATTAAAAGAAAAACTGGAGGCCGCCGTATGGGTGGCACACAGTCTGTTTGAACGCGGCAAAACCACCGGTTCTTCCGCCAACATGAGCATTCGGCACAAGGACCTGGTTTATATCAGCGCCAGCGGCTCCTGCATTGGAACCATGAGCAAGGAGGATTTTACGGCAGTTACCATGGACGGAACGCCTGTTTTCGCCAGGAAACCCAGCAAGGAATGGCCTCTGCACCTTGCTCTATATCAAAAGTCGCCGGATATTGGCGCCGTGATCCATACCCACAGCACTTACAGCGTACTCTGGAGCTTTATGCCGGCCGCATCAGAACAGGACTGCATCCCGGATCACACGCCTTATCTGAAAATGAAGCTGGGCACCGTGGTCCCCGGCAAAACCGTGATGGACGACATCATGCTGGCTGGCCCAATCATGGAACCCACCGACCCCAACGTCTCAGATATAATCAATGGCAGCTGAAGGTGAAATACAAACAGCAGCATTCCAGCTGCCGATGCAATCATATTAATATTCATCAGCAGTTTCTTTATATTAAATGTCTTATCCTCACATATCATCATCCTTCCATGAGACCAGATGAAAATCAGCTGTACGATCAAATATCCGTGCAGTACACAACCCATTCCTGGCCCAATACCGAAATAACGATTGGGATAATCAGGTTTCCCGCATTGGTATATATAATAGAAGCTCTTTCCACACTGTTAAATGAAAAAATCTTCCCCAAGACCTTTGTGATTACAATAAACAGAATATGTACCACAAAGGCCGCGGCAAAAGCGAGAATCAGTCCGTCCCGTACAGCAGCGGAATACTCAATCTGAAATGCATTGATGATAACACAGGGAATGATCAGATACAATGTGATAACAGATAAAACCTTGCTGTCTTCCGTTTTTAATATCCTGGATTTTACCATCGCATAACCAAAAAACATGATAATAAACAGCTCGCTAATCTGTTTTGTTAAAAGCAGCGCGATCATAATCATTCCCCCATCCAAATCTATTAATCTTCAAACAACGCGGCGCCATTGGTTTCAATGATATGCCTGTACCAATAGAATGATTTCTTCTTATACCGGTTGTAAGTTCCCTTACCATAATCATCTGCATCTACATAGACGAAGCCATATCGCTTGCTCATCTGTTTGGTACTCTCTGAAACCAGGTCAATACATGCCCAGGTGGTATAACCCAACAGCTCCACGCCGTCCTCATGGATTGCGTCATACATTGCCTTAAAATGATCCTTATAATAGTCAATATGATAATCGTCATTGACCGTAAAAGAACCCTTCCCGTCCTCTACCAGTGTTTCCCTGGCTCCCAGACCATTTTCAACAATAAATAAGGGCTTTCTGTACCGGTCATATAAGTCCACCAGAGAAATGCGCAGTCCAATCGGATCCACCTGCCATCCCCAGTCACTTGCTTTTAAATATGGATTTTTGATTGCGGTAACCGTGTTGCCGGCTGTTACATCCAGGCCATCTGTATTCCTGGCCACACAGCTGGACATATAATATGAAAACGAGATGAAATCCACCGGGTATCTCTTCATAACCTCTAAATCATTCTCTTCCATGACTATATTCAAACCGTGATTTTTAAATCTGGCAAGAAGATAGGCAGGATATTCCCCAAACACCTGCGTATCGCTGTAACAGTAAATCGCCCTCATTCTCTGCTGTGTTTCCAGAACATCCTCCGGACGGCAGGAATAGGGATAATATGTAAGTTTCGTCAGCATACAGCCAACCTGCGAACCAGGTATGATTTCGTGACAGATTCTGGTTGCCATCGCGCTTGCCACAAACTGATGATGCATGGACTGGAAAATAACCTCTTCCCAGTTTTTCCCTTCAAAACGGTCACGGACCAGTCCGCCAGTTGTAAACGGATGGCGGATCATACTGTCTACCTCATTAAAGGTCAGCCAGTATTTTACCTTATTTTTATATCGCGTACAAATGGTTTCCACGAATCTGCGGAAAAAATCAATGGTCTTTCTATTATACCAGCAATCATACTTTAACACCAGGTTAATTGGCGGTTCATAGTGTGACATGGTAACCAGGGGTTCAATTCCATATTTTTTACACTCATCAAATACAGCATCATAGAATTTTAATCCTTCTTCATTGGGCTGGTCATCGTCGCCGTTGGGGAAAATCCGCGTCCATGCAATGCTCATACGGAATACTTTAAATCCCATTTCCGCCATTAATGCAATATCTTCTTTATAGTGGGAATAGAATTCACTGCCGTGCCGCTTCGGATAATTTACCAGATCCTCGGGATGTGCCATCGCTTCCTCGATATCCCTGCTGGTAATCTCATTATGTTTCTCAAAATTTGTTACATCCACGTCAAAGCGGGCGCGCACACAATCAGAGACACTAATGCCTTTTCCGCCCTGCTTCCAGCCTCCTTCATACTGATTGGCCGCCGTTGCGCCGCCCCACAAAAAGCCATCCGGGAACCTTCTATTTTCCATGTAACATCTCCATTTCCGAATCCAGGCAATCTCCATTGGTCTCTATGACTTGCTTATACCAATCATAGGAATTTTTCCTGACTCTTTTCAGCGTACCAGTACCGTCATTGAACCGGTCTACATAAACAAAACCGTAGCGTTTCCTCATCTCGCCGGTTCCCGCGGAAACCACATCGATGGGCCCCCAGTAGAGATACCCCATAATGTCACAGCCGTCTTTCACTGCCTCGTTGATCTGAACCAGATGATCCTTTACATATTTCTTTCTGAAATCATCCGCAATCTTCCCATCCGGATCCAGATTCTCATCTAATCCAATGCCGTTCTCCACTATGAATAAGGGAAGCCCGTACTCATCATTTAACAGATTGCAGACATAGCGGATTCCTTTGGGATCGATGGGCCATCTCCAGGGCGCCGGGGAACATCCCTCCAGATACGGATTCTCTATACCGGCCGCGCCGCCCGTGTCTACCGTTATGGAACCGTCGGATTTATAAACAGCGCTTCTGTAGTAACTGAATGCAATATAATCTACTGTATTATTTTTAATCAGATCCAGGTCACCGGGCTTCATCACCGGCTCCATATTTTTTTCTTTCCAGATTCTTTTAACATATCCCGGATAAGCGCCTTTTACCATCACGTCCAGGAACAGCTTCTGTTTTCTCTGAAACTGCAGCGTGCCCATAACATCATCCGGATTGCAGCTATATGGATAGGTGGCTAAGGATGACAGAGACAGCATGCATCCGATCTTCGCATTGGGATCGATCTGATGACAGGCTTCAACTGTCCGCGCGTTGGCAACAAAAATATAGTGCGCCGCCTGATAGATTTCCTGATCGGAAAGATCCGCATTCGGTCTGCCGGTGTCCTTCGGGTCAATCTTTAATAAGCCGCCCGCGGCAAAGGGCATTCTGAAAATGTTGTTAATCTCATTGAAGGTCATATAATACTTAACCTTACCCTTATATCTGTTAAATACCACCCTGACATAATTCATCCAGAAGCCAATGAGTTTTTCGTTCAGCCATCCGCCATATTCTGTCAAAAGATACAGCGGTGTTTCATAATGAGAAAGCGTGATCACCGGTTCCATGCCCAGACGGATCATCTCATCAAACAGGTCATCGTAGAACTTTAATCCCTTTTCGTTTGGCTCGGTTTCGTCCCCCTTTGGGAAGATCCTGGCCCAGGAGATGCTGGTCCGAAACGCCTTGAAACCCATGCCGGCCATCAGCTGCAGATCTTCTTTGTACCGGTGATAAAAATCAATGCCTTCATGACTCAGATATACTTTATCCTGTTTGAATGCCGCCTGCCATTTGCCGGTTTCCCTATTCCATGCCAGATCCGGCTGATTGGCAATCCCCACCATCACATCCGTTACATTTAATTGTTTTCCATCCTCAAGATACGCGCCCTCCAGCTGATTTGCCGCAACCGCGCCTCCCCACAGAAAATCCTTTTTAAACTCCATTTCCGCCGCTCTCCTTTCCTACCTGTTAATCTTCTGTCCTCTTGTCACTTCTCCGTAATCCGCAAAATTCACTTCCTGGCCATTGGTATCCGTGACAATCAGCATTACCGTCATGTCATACTTTGCTTTTAACTTTTTCATATCCAGTTTCACCAGCGGATCTCCTGCTTTCACCGTATCCCCCTGTTTTACAAGAATCTGAAACCCGTCCCCTTTTCCTTCTACTGTATTAACTCCAATATGGATCATCAGAACCACCCCGCTGGCCATCGTAATTCCGTATGCATGTCCTGTGGGAAAAACAGCTTCCAGTAAACCGTTGCATGGGGAAACAACCACATCGTTGTTCATTTCAAAGGCAACGCCGTCTCCCATCATCTTCTGTGAAAATACATCATCCTTTACCTCTTCCAACGGAATCATGGTTCCGTCCGCAACTGCTACAATATCGTCATCGGATGCCTGAATTGTATTTACCAGTTCCGGTTTCTCATCCTTTTTCTTAAAAAACGAAAACATACAGTTCTCCCTTCCATTATTTTTTAAGTCTGTAAATTGCATCACTGACCCCATGTTCCATACAGCTTCTCACCACACAATATGCCTTTTCCTTGATCTCCCGGCAGCTGTTCTCCGGTGCGAAGCCGTATTTGAAATGTTCAAACATACTAAGGTCATTCTGGCTGTCGCCCAGGACCATTACTTCATCTTCCGTCAACCCCAGCTTCTTAATATATTTTTTCAGCGCCAGTCCCTTCTGAGCTGTGATATTGGTGATTTCCACATTATTTTTTCCTGTTGACAGATGAGACAGTCCGGTGTATTTCTCCAGTTCATGCTTTACAGCATCTATTGGAGCGCTGTCCATATGAAAACCTTCCACCTTGATAATCTTTTTTGTCTGAACAAATGGTTCCATCGCTGTGATCTGAACCAGATTATTACATGGCTTGTCCTGGTCCGTGGCAAAAATTCTTCCATCCTCCATTGATGAGACAGCCGAAATACGCTCAATAAACCTTCTCCGCACCTCTTCAGGGTCCGTTGTTGTGTAGAAACCATCCGTTGTAACTATCATATGTGGCACACCATGAGCATTTAAAATATCTGTAACTTCTTTTAGATACTGATTTGGGAAAAAATCCTCTTCCATGATCTGTTCGTGCTCATCGTAGATTACCGCGCCATTGCCAAGGAGCAGCAATGGCGCATGTGTCAGCAGCTTTTTAATACTGCGCACACTGGCCAGATCTCTTCCAGTAGCGAAGCAGAATCCCGCCCCCCTGCTGTAAGCATATTCAATCGCATCAAGATTGGTTTGAGAGATGGAATTCGGCATATCCAGCAGTGTCCCGTCCAGATCACTTACAATCAATTTTATCATATTACTCATCGATTCCAAGTATAAATGTGATGATTGCCGCCGCAGCAATGGCGACCGCTACGCCAATAAACATTGCCCATGCTGTTTCAATAAACATGGGAAAGACTGCCAGTAAATTAGAATATCCGAATACAACCGCTCTCGCCCCCAGCAGTGATGCCACAACACCGCCGATGGCCGCGCCGCCCATAACGCCAAACATGGGTTTTCTGTACTTCAGATTGCAACCGTAAATAGCAGGCTCCGTAACACCGGCCACAATGGCGCCCACTGCCAGAGAAAGGCACTCTGCCCTGAATTCCTTATCCTTTGTTTTCAAAGCAACACCCAGGCAGGCCCCGCCCTGAGCTGCATTATGTAATACGAATGCCGGACGGATTACTGCATCGTAGCCAATTGTTTCAATATTAGATATCATAAACGGTGATAACGCGGTATGCATTCCGGCCATGATCATCCATGGCAGACATGCCGCTAATACCGCAACCGCGATGAACGGTACTTTATCTCCCAGTACCAGGAATACCTGTGAAATCATATCACCAAGGTATCTGCCTGCAGGTCCAATGATTGTAAATGCCGCCGCGCCGGTTACTAAGATGGTGCCGGAACCGACTAACAAGGATTTTATAATACCGGGAACAATCTTATTCAGCGCCTTCTCCACATAGAACGCAAGAATCGGAATTAATAGAGCGGGCAATAGCTGTCCGCTATAAGTGACTCCTCTTGCGGGAATGCCGAACACGCTGATGGCGGTTCCTTCGGATACAGCATCAATCCAGGCTGGAGTCAGCAGAGACGCCGTTACCAACATTGCATAAATTTCCGTTGCCCCAAGCTTCTTAGCCGCCCCATAAGCTACAAACACGGGCATAAAGTAGAACGGCGCATTGGCTACCCATCCAAGCAATGCATTGGTGGTGGTTGACGCGAATGCCGGCCATGCATAGGGAATCAGCATTAGAATAACCTTCAGAATACCGCCTGCAACAAGCCCCGGTACTAAGGGCGTAACAGAGGCCTGTACATATCCAAGAATAATGCTTCCAATGCCCTGTTTCTTCTTTGGCGTATCATCATCCAGGTTTTCATCAATAATATCTCCCTGGGAAAAATTGCCCTGTTTTAAAATCTCGTCATATACCGGAAGCAGATTCGCTCCAAGAATCACCTGAAGCTGTCCTCCGGAATAAACCACGCCCATAACACCTTTTATTCCTCTTAAAGCTTCCTGATCCGCCTTATCAATATTTTTCACAACAAATCTTGCTCTTGTCATACAATGCGCTACTGAATTGATATTTTCCTGTCCGCCTACATGCTTGATAATATCAGCCGCACATTCTTTTACATCTATTTTTGCCATAACCGTTTCCCCTCTTTCTAATCATTCTGTAAAACTCTTGTGATGTGAAGCAGCAGATATACCCGTTCTGCCTCCATCAGCTCATAGTCATACTTCTCTTTCAGATAATCATTTACATTGTCCAGGCATTTTTTCACCAATTGGAACTGTTCATCTGACTCATTGAATAAAACCGAATCAAACTGCTCCTTACAATCGTCATGCTCAATAATTACCCGTTTCATGAAATATTTCAGGTGGATCAAAAGCCGTGAATAACTATGTGAATCCTCACGGAACTTTATTCCCATGGTCTCCTCAATGATCCGCAGGATTTCATTGGTTCCCGTAAGTATTGTATTAATATCATCCGCCCGGTTATTTGATTCCGCGTTAATCAAATGAAATGCGATAGATGCCGCTTCATATGGCAGCAGCTCAATGTGATAGAAATCATTGATCATCTTAACGGCATCTAAGCCAACATTGTATTCTTCACGATAAAGCCGCTTGATTTCTTCGTTCATCAAAGACGCCCGCTGCTGCCCACCCTGCATCTGTTTAACCGCAAAATGTATATGATCGGCTAAGGCCAGTACCAGTCCATCCTTTAACTTCTGATGAAGCATGTTTTCCGCATAAGTAATAATCTTTTCCGTCAGCTGAAAACATTCAAACGGGATTTCCGCGGCCAGGGTTTCAAATTTGTTCTTAAAGGAACTGCTGCGTAATTCGTATATTTTAAGAATCTTCCTGGGGTCAACCACATCCCGGATATGTTTTCCAAATCCAATCCCGGCGCCCATGATGATAATTTCACGCTTTTCTTTATCCTGCGAAATAATAACATTATTATTCAGTATCTTTTTTATTACATAAAGGTGTTCTGACATAGTCCAGCCTTTCTAAAAGCTTAAATCCTCCCCGTTTGTATGGCATACCTTTTTCATCCATTCAAAGGATTTCTTCCTGCTCCTGATACCTGTTCCATTTCCCTTATCATCCAGGTCAACGTAAACGAATCCGTAACGTTTCTTCATCTCGCCTGTACTTAAGGATACAAGATCCGTGCTGCCCCACATGGTATATCCAAGAAGAGGAACCTTATCGATATTTACAGACTTTTTCATCTCTTCAAAATGCTGTGCCAGATACCTGATCCTGTAGTCATCCTCTACTGTTCCATCTTCCTTCATGATATCAATTTCCCCAAGACCGTTTTCAACCACAAACAGAGGTTTCTGGTATCTGTCATATAACTCGTTGAGCGTGTATCTTAAGCCAATGGGATCAATGGGCCATCCCCAATTAGTACTTTCCAGATATGGGTTCTGGTCTCCGCCGAGAAGTCCCATGGCCCAGGTCAGCTTCGTATCCTTTGAAACTGTCATGGAACGGTAATAGCTGAAGGTTACCATATCCAGAGGGCCTTCCCGCAGAATTTTATCATCTTCCGGTTCTTTAACCAGTTTAACATTTCTCTCCCTAAACCCCCATGCCCGCACATTTGGCACCACCATAAATGAAACTGTGCAGACGGTAGGCTATTGAATATGTCTTCGCTATTGTTTATACTGTAATTAACGGCAAAGATCGTGTTTATTTTGGGCCTGTAGCCCGTTCCCTAAACTGATTTCAGGTACTCTCATTTGCACCACCATCTGTCCAGCCTCTTATGGCAAAAAGACGTACAGTAAAATGATAACCGACAGAGTACCGTGCCGTAAATTCATCCACGGAGGTGCCATTATGGATAAAATTTACGACAATTGTTGTGGTATTGATGTTCACAAAAAACTCATCGTTGCCTGCTTTAGAAAAGGCAGCCGGCAGGATGTACGTGAGTTTGGCGCAACAACCAGAGAGCTTCTTGAATTAGCTGACTGGCTCAGGGATGGCGGCTGCGAAATGACTGCCATGGAGAGCACAGCCTCGTATTGGAAGCCTCTGTATAACATCCTTGAATCTTCTGACCTGAAAGCCATGGTGGTCAATGCCCGCCATATGAAAGCAGTTCCCGGCCGAAAGACGGATGTGAAGGATGCCGAATGGATTGCGGATCTTCTTCAGCACGGATTGCTCCAGCCCAGCTATATCCCTGACAAAGACCAGCGGGAACTGCGGGAACTGGTCCGTTACCGCAAAAGTCTTGTTGGCGAACGTACCAGGGAATTGAACCGTCTCCAAAAGATGCTTGAGGGAGCCAACATCAAGCTGTCCGGCACAGTGTCAGATATCAATGGCAAAAGCGCCCGCGGTATTTTGGAGTATCTTCTCACCGGGGCATCCATTGACGGAGCGAAATACGACGAGATGTATGAGCGAAAAATCATTGCCCATAATCTCAAAGCCACCAAAGAACAGATCATAGACGACCTCAATGGTGTCATGAGTCCGCTGCAGCGCCGGATGATGAAAGAGCTTCTGGCACATCTGGACGAACTGAACATCCACATTAAAAATCTGGATGATGAGATCGACAACTTCATGAAGCCGGAGGAAAAACAGGCTTCCCAGGCAATCCAGGATGTAACCGGTATCGGGAACACCAGCGCGCAGGCGGTCATTTCCGTAATTGGTACGGACATGGGCCGTTTTCCCACGGACAGGCATATTTCTTCCTGGGCCGGGTTATGTCCCGGCGATAACGAA
>UMFJ01017688.1_pt1 | contig 10091 bp, 7 predicted proteins | sample 1964991 | NCBI WGS metagenome assembly UMFJ01 (sample SAMEA4836044, study PRJEB28245) | human gut metagenome | biome: gut microbiome; material: fecal sample | place: Denmark | collected 2008 | reverse complement strand
GTGAGACCATGCTCTACATGGCCTTTGTTACCATTGCCAATTATTCCCAGGCCAGCTTTGAATTAGGATATGCCATGAAATTCATGCGTATCATCATATTAATACTGACATCCATCCTGAATATATGGGGATTTGTCATCGGAATCATCCTGTCCGCCTGTGCCATCATATTCAACAGAACCATTGCCGGAAAGAGCTATATTTATCCTCTGATTCCATTTAGCCTCTCAGAATTAAAAAAGCGTTTTCTCAGGGGACGGCTGCCTCATACAGAGAAATAATTGACCTATCCCATGGTAAAACAGAATAGAGAAACAGTGAACCGGCCTTTTGGCCGGTTCTGTTTCTTAACTCATATTGTTATACATATCAAAATAGGCCTCCGCCTCTTTTTCTGTCAATGAAAAATGTTTCTCCAGCTTGGCCAGTATGACTTTTTTGTCTTTCCCCTCTTCCAGGTTATCTTTTATAAGGGCTTTAATGCCCTGTGACAAGCCCTGCTCCAATCCCTGCGCCAAGCCCTGCTCCAATCCCTGCGACAAGCCCTGTTCCAATCCCTGCGACAAGCCCTGTTCCAAGCCCCGCTCCAGCCCATTCTTCTGCGCATCTTCTGCAAGCCGCTTATAATAGCTTTGCATGGTAGCTTCGTCACTGGCTGCCTTAAGGCGCTCCAGGTACAGATAACGCAGTTCTTTGTCGGCATTCAGGCGTTCCAGTTCCTCCACCGCTTCCTTCATATAACGGTTTCTCTTTGCCATATCTTTAAGCACCTCCCAGTCACGGGCGGATATAAGCTTTGCCCAGTGATATATCTCTGTTTGTTTTTCCTCTTCACTGCAGGAAACCAGTTGACTTAAGTATAGCACACGCAGGCTGATTTTGCCACTATAGACACACCCGGTTTTATCATCCATAAGCCGTATGACCGAATAAAAATGCTCTGTTCCTTTCCGTGGAAATCCCAGGATGCTGATATGTATACACTCCTCCAACGCATCATAATTCTGGCCTTTCAAAAAGTCTTCTGTATACATACGGCTGATATAAAAGAGGCTCCGTTCTTCCCAGAAAGGATGTGACAAAAGCTGTATTTCTATATTCACTTTCTTACAGTGGTTCAGGCGCACCTTTACATCCAGTATTCCTTCCCGGTCATCAGCATATTCCCCGTGGAGAAATGTGTCCGGGAATTCCAGACTGGTGATCTCACCTGCCGGAATGTCCAGCAGACTGCTTAAAAGCCCTGTCAGCGCAGTCTTGTTGCGGAATGTTTTCTTAAAGGCGAAGTCATTGGTCAGGCTTATATCCAGGGGCCTTCCGCTGTCTGCCAGCTGTTTTAGCTGCAAATCCACTTTTTTCTTTCCTTCCCTAAAAAAACGTCTGATACGCCCTTTGTGCCATTTTCCCATAGGCATTGCCCTCCATGAACTATTTGATTTATGTGATATGAGCGGAAATCCCGGCAGATTCGCCAGTACCCGGCAAAAACATTGGATTTTATGCCGGAAAAGATTTTTATATAGATTGTTCAGAAACAATCTGATTGGTCCAGTATAACATATAAAGGTACTGCTTTCAATATCTCCCCTGCTTTTAAACGGAGTAAATACGCTTTATATCCATGCAAAAAGCAGCGCCGGATCCCTTACCTTTGCCAAAGGAGAGATATCCGGCGCTGCCAATCTTCTGTTTTAAATCATAGCCATTACAGCTTATCCGCATTTCTGAACAGGGTATGGCCGTTTGCGTTCTTCACCAGACCGGTCACATCAGGCTTAGCCAGAACGATGGCATTCAGATAATACAGCGGTATAATGGGCATCTCATCCATCAGGATGGACTCCGCCTCCTTAAATATCTCCATACGCTTGCTGTTGTCCGCCAGGTTCCGGCATTCTTCTATCATGCTGTCATACTTCATGGCATTGTCCCCGCTCCAGCGGTTCTGGTTATAGGCGCGGGCCTGGGTAAAGCAGTTCAGGTTTGTGTCCGGATCCAGATAGTCACCGGTCCATCCGTCAAAGCAAACATCAAAGTTTCCGGCCTTCTGCTCATCCCAGTACACCTTGGACTCAAAGGTAACAATGTCTGCCTGGACTCCAAGATTATCCTTCCACATGGACTGGATTACCTGGGCAATGTCCTTATTCTCTTTTGTGTTGGTAACAATAAAGGTCAGAACAGGCAGTCCCTCTCCATTGGGATATCCCGCGTCTGCCAGGAGTTTCTTTGCAGCCTCCACATCCTCTTGAATCAAATCACCTGATACGGTGCGGAAATCCTCGGAGGAGCCTTCATATGGTATCCCATAAGGCACGAATCCGTAGGCCGGCTCAGGCTTTGACGGAACGATGGACTCGCAGATTGTCCTGCGGTCAATAGCCATGGCCAGGGCCCTTCTCACATCCGGATTGGACAGATACTCTTTGGAACAGTTGAAATCGTAATATCTGGTTCCAATCTTGTCATATCCTTTCAGTTCTTCTGTATTCCCATACTGGTCAATGGCCTGGGAAGTTACCAGGTTATCGCCCATAGCGTCAATCTCACCTGCATTATATGCGGACAGGGCTGACTCCGGAGACTGGATAATCACGATTTCCACTCCGTCCAGTTTGACGGAATCAGCGTCATAGTAATTGGGATTTTTCTTCAGCACATAGCTGCTCTGGGGATTTATCTTCTCCAGGGTAAATGCACCGTTGCACACATAGGTATCCGCGGATTTGGTCCAGGGATCCTGTCCCTCCACCACCTCCTGCTTGACAGGGAAAAAGTTGCTGGACGCTGTCAGATAAAGGAAATATGGCGTAGGTGCTTTCAGGGTTACCTCCAGGGTTTTGTCATCCACAGCCTTTACCCCCACATCCTGGGCAGAGCCGCCCTGTGTGTTGTATTCTTCCCCGCCCTTCAGATAGTGCAGTTCCCAAGCAGCCGGGGAAGCCGTATCAGGATTCAGGACGCGCTTCCAGGAATATTCAAAGTCTCCTGCCGTCAGATCACTTCCATCGGACCATTTAAGTCCGTCCTTCAATGTGAAGGTGTAGGTCAGCCCGTCTTCGCTTACCTCATATGTGTCACACATGGCATTGCTCAGGCTTCCGTCTGCCTCCAGCTGGAACAGGCCGCAGAACATATTCTGCAGGAAGGTGGACGATGTGCTGTAGTTATTCAGTGTAGGGTCCAGTGTTTCCGGTTCCTCCATCACTGCATAGGTAAGGATCTTTTCTCCCTCTTTTGACCCGGCGGTCCCAGCTGCCGAAGCTTCTGTACCGGCATCTGTACCGGCAGGACTGCTTTGTGCCTGGCCGCAGCCGGCCAGGGTAGTGGCTGTCAGGGCTGCACACAGCAATAGGCTTAATTTTTTCTTCATAACATTTCCTCCTAGTTTTTAACGGATTCCCGTTTGGCAGAATCCAATACAGGAAATTATACCTGCATTCTCCGTGGAAAGTCAATACATGGAAAGCAGTTTAGCTGGGCCGGCCACGTCACCGGCCACCTCCCTGTCACAGGCGTCTCTCCTACTCCAGCTCCAGCCCGCCTGTATACAGCTGGTAATACATTCCCCTCTCCCTTATCAGGCTCTCGTGGTCTCCCCGCTCAGCAATACGTCCATGGTCCAGTACCATGATAGCGTCGGAATTGCGGATGGTGGAAAGCCTGTGGGCTATGACGAATACGGTCCTGCCCTTCATCAGCTCATCCATGCCTCTCTGCACCATAGCCTCTGTCCTGGTATCAATGCTGGAAGTGGCTTCATCCAGAATCAGGACCGGAGGATCTGCAATGGCTGCCCGCGCAATGGCTAAAAGCTGGCGCTGGCCCTGGGACAGCTCCTCGCCGTCTCCTGTAAGCATGGTATCGTATCCTTCCGGCAGCATCTCTATAAACTGGTCGGCATTGGCCAGCTTCGCCGCATCGCAGATCTCCCTGTCCGTGGCATCCAGCTTTCCATATCGTATATTCTCTCTGATTGTACCGGTAAACAGGTGGGTATCCTGGAGCACGATGCCAAGAGAGCGGCGCAGGTCGTCTTTCTTTATATGGCGGATATCAATACCATCATATGTGATAGAGCCCTTCTGTATGTCGTAAAAACGGTTAATCAGATTGGTTATGGTGGTCTTTCCCGCCCCTGTGGCTCCCACAAAAGCCAGCTTCTGCCCCGGCTTCGCATACAGGCTGATGTCATGGAGCACTGCATGCCCCGGCTCGTATCCAAAGTCCATATCCTGAAACCGCACATCACCGGTAAGTCTTGTGTATGCGGCCGTGCCGTCCTCACAGGGACATTTCCAGGCCCACAGGCTGGTCCGTTCCGGTACCTCTGTCATTTTTCCGCTTTCATCCATACGGACATTGACAAGGGTCACATCTCCCCGGTCTGTCTCCGGTTCCTCATCCATCATATTAAAAATACGTTCTGCCCCTGCCAGGGCCATGATAATGGAATTGGACTGCTGGGATATCTGGGCAAAGGGCTGGTTAAAGCTCTTTGTAAACTGGAGATAAGAAGCAATCTGGCCCAGGGTCAGCCCTGCCAGGCCGCTTAGTGACAGAATTCCTCCTGCGATAGCTGTGAGCACAAACTGCAGGTTGCCTATGTTGGTAATGACCGGCATAATAACATTGGCGTACTTGTTGGCGTGGAATGCGCTGTCATAGAGCCGGTCATTCAGCTTGTCGAATTCCTCCCTGGTCTCCTCCTCATGGTTAAATACCTTGATGACCTTCTGTCCGCTTAAACGCTCCTCAATGTATCCCGTCACCTTTCCGATAGCCAGCTGCTGCGCCACGAAATATCGTCCGCACCGGCCTGCCAGAGTCCTGCTGACAAAGAGCATGAGAACTATCATGGCTGCTGCCAGGACAGAGAGGGGAACGCTGATACCTATCATCACCGCGGATATGGCTATGATGGTGACAAAGGAGGACAATACCATGGGCAGAGCCTGGTTAATCATCTGTCTCAGGGTGTCGATATCATTGGTATAACGGCTCATAAGCTCTCCATGGGGATGACGGTCAAAATACCGTACAGGCAGCGTCTGCATATGCTCAAACATCTCATCCCTGATACGCTTCTGGACGCCCTGGCCAATATTTATCATCAGACGGTTATAAGTGTAGGTACAAATAACCCCGGCCACATAAAAGGCTGCCAGCCCTGCCATAACATGGTTCAGAACCGTAAAATCAGGATGCTGCTGCCCCAGGAGAGGGGTGATAAAATCATCTATGAGCACCATCAAAAACAGCGGTCCCGCCACATTGGCCAGAGCGCTTATGACAATGGTCACCAGCACACAGACAAACTGGAGCCTGTAAGTGCCTGCCACATACCCCATAAGGCGTTTTGCCGTTTTGGCATAATGGTGGTTCACGGCTGCGTTTTTCTTATTTCCCATCATGATCATCTCCCCCTTTCTTCTGGGATTCAAATACTTCCCTGTAAATCTTATTCCTGGCAAACAGCTCCTGGGGCGTACCAAAGTCATCCACAGCGCCGTGGTTCAGCACGATCACCTTATCTGCATCCTCCACCGAGGATATCCTCTGTGCTATGATTATCTTGGTGGTGTCAGGAATCTCCTCCCGGAACGCCCTGCGAATCATGGCGTCTGTTTTCGTATCCACTGCGCTGGTAGAATCATCCAGAATCAATATCTTAGGCTTCTTGAGCAGGGCCCTGGCAATACAGAGCCTCTGCTTCTGTCCCCCGGATACATTGGTTCCTCCCTGGTCGATATAGGTTTCATACTGGTCGGGAAACTGCCGGATAAACTCGTCTGCCTGGGCCAGACAGCAGGCCCGCTCGATTTCCCCGTCCGTGGCATTTTCATTGCCCCACCGCAGGTTTTCACGGATGGTGCCGCTGAACAGGATATTTTTCTGCAGAACCACTGCCACCTGATTTCTCAGGGACTTAAGCCCATACTCCTTCACATCCCGTCCGCCCACTTTAAGACAGCCCCCGGTCACATCGTACAGCCTTGGTATCAGCTGCACAAGAGTGGTCTTGGAACTTCCAGTCCCTCCCAGTATGCCTATGGTCTCTCCGGATTTTATGTGGATATCCACGTCCTTAAGAGCCAGCTTCTCCTTATCTCCTATGTAGCTGAAGGACACATGCTCAAAGTCAATGCTGCCGTCCGCCACCTCCTGTACCGGATCATCCGGGTCTGACAGGCTGCTCTTTTCATCCAGCACCTCCACGATACGCTCTGCCGAAGAACGGGCCATGATGACCATCACAAACACCATGGAGAGCATCATCAGGCTGGACAATATCTGGACCGCATAGATAATCATGCTGGTGAGCTCACCTGTTGTCATTCTGCTTCCCACAATGAGTCTGGCTCCCAGCCCTGATACCAGCAGGATGCAGTTATACATGCAGAACTGCATCAGCGGGCTGTTCCAGGCTACAATCTTTTCCGCATACTTAAACTGATAAAAGACCTCCTGGGATATGTGCCGGAACTTTTCGATTTCATACGGCTCCCTCACATAGGCTTTTACCACCCGGATGGCGTTCAGATTTTCCTGAACCACGCGGTTTAACACGTCATAGCGCTTGAATACAGCCTCAAAATAGGGATGGGCCTTTATCACAATGTAAAAGAGCCCCGCTGCCAGGATTGGCAGCACGATAAAAAAGATGGTGGAAAGCTCCCTGCTGATTCCCATAGCCATAATCAGCGCAAAACAGAGCATGATGGGGCCTCTGATAGCAATGCGGATTACCATTTGGTACGCATTCTGCACATTGGTGATGTCCGTGGTCAGACGCGTCACCAGACTGGAAGGAGAAAAGCGGTCAATATTGGAAAAAGAAAACTCCTGTATGTGGTGGAACATATCCTTTCTCAAATTCCGTGCCATACCTGCCGAGGCCCTGGCCGCATTCGTCCCTGCCAGGATACCGAATACCAGAGCCATCATGGACATAACTAAAAGCACGGCTCCAATCTTCAGAATATAGCTGATACTTCCCCCGCTCATCCCCTTATCAATCATCAGCGCCATGACGCCGGGCACCAGAACTTCCATAAGCACCTCCAGCACCACAAAAACCGGGCAGAGAAGAGATGGCTTTTTATACTCCCGGACTGAGCCAAGCAAAGCCCGGACTGTCTTTTGATGTTGTCCTTTCACTGTTAAAACCTCCTTTTTTTGTAAATTCCCTTGGATTTTGGGGCAATTTAAAGAGCCTAAGACGGCGCTGCCTGGTGGCAGCCATAGGCCCTTCCCCATTACTTAAGATTCTTCATCATTTTCATCCCGATTCGGATGAATGTATCCAGTTCTTCCTTTGGAATATCCCGTGTTATGAACTGTTCCATTTCCAGGATATCCTTAAGCACCCGTCCTTCCAGCTCCCATCCTTTTTCAGTGGGAATGATTTTTTTACACCTGGCGTCATAGGACGCCTCCTCCCTGTAAATCAGGCCCTTTCGCTCCATCAGCTTCAGAATCTCCGTGGCCGTGGGGCGGCGCAGGTTAAATTCCTCCTCTATATCCTTCTGAAACAGGTCCTGCTCCCTGCAGCGGCCGAGAATAAAGTGCAGGATTCCGTTCTGGGCAGGTGTCAGCCCTCCCACACCCTCAGCGCTGTCAATCTTGCGCCGGATCAGGTTGGAAAGGGTGGCGATAAGGCGGACGGTAGGATTAACAGCCATGGAATTTACTCCTTTTATTATATGCAGAAAAACAGTTTCTGTTAGTCACCTAACAATTCTAAGGCAACCTATCCGGTCTGTCAACCAAATTCACACAATTGTAACGGCTCCGGCGCCAGGCAGGACCGGTCCGGTAAGGTTCAGGAGAGTTCCCCCATGATTTGATAAAATCCGCATTTACAACCTGGATTTTCCTGCTATAATTGGTAGGGGTGTCTTATCCCAATTCATACTCTGAGAGGTTATCATGAAACACAATTCACATCAATTTCATTGCGGACTAAAAGACGGCATACCCATCGGTCTGGGATACCTGGCCGTGTCCTTTACATTTGGAATCATGGCAAGGGGAGCCGGCCTCACCACCCTACAGTCCGTTGTCATGTCCTTTACAAACCTGACCAGCGCGGGACAGTTTGCAGCACTGGGAATCATACAGGCCGGGGCCCCCTTTATGGAAATGGCAGTGGCCCAGCTCATCATCAACCTGCGCTACTGTCTTATGTCCTGTTCCCTGTCCCAGAAGCTGGGCGCAGACATGCCCTTCTTCCACCGTTTCTTTATGTCCTATGGAGTTACAGACGAGATATTCGGCGTTTCCGTATGCCGGCCCGGCTTCTTAAGTCCCTTTTACAGCTATGGGCTCATCTGTGTCGCCGTACCCGGCTGGACCCTCGGCACCCTGTTGGGAGCTGTTTCCGGGGAACTGCTTCCGGCACGCCTTTTAAGCGCCCTGAACGTGGCACTGTACGGAATGTTCCTGGCCGTGGTGATTCCGCCGGCCAAGACAAGCAGGATTCTCACCGGCGTCATCCTGGCCTCCATGGCCTTAAGCCTTGTGTTTGCCCATGTCCCCCTGCTGGCAGGTCTATCATCCGGCTTTAAAATCATTCTGCTAACCATCCTGATTGCCGGTGCCGCAGCCATTCTGTTCCCTGTAAAGGAGGAAAATGAACATGAATCATAATGTGTACCTGTATATTCTTGTGATGGCAGGCGTGACCTACCTGATCCGTCTTCTTCCGCTGACCTTGATTAAGAAGGAGATAAAGAACGTATATGTCAAGTCTTTTCTCTATTACGTCCCCTACGTCACCCTGTCCGTCATGACCTTTCCTGCCATCCTCCACGCCACTGCCTCTGTGTGGTCCGGCGCAGCAGCCCTGGCAGTGGCTGTTATCCTGGCCTGGAAGGGCAAGAGCCTGTTCCAGGTGTCCCTGGCCGCATGTGCCATGGTATTTCTGCTGGAACTGTTTCTGTAAATAAAACCATTTCACATCCCAGGACTCCTACAGCGACAATCCGCCTCTTGCCCTTGCCCGCCTGTCCATGATGGAATGGATGACAGGAACCATGAATATGGCCACGATTCCGCCTGCATAACCGTTATTATACAGGTTCATGCCCCCATACACGATTCCCACATTGAGGGCAACGGAGGAATGCAGGTAGCCTGCCACGATTCCGGCCACCACGCCGAATTCCCCTGCCACCGGCGCAAGGGTGGTGGAGAATAAAAGGGCCAGCATGGGGGATGGCTGATAAATGTTCCATGTCTTGGTAAAGCTGGCCAGATATACCCCCATCATCACCGGAGCTATGTTCCTCAGATGTTTTCCCGTGGCCCCAAAGCCCACAATGGTGAAGATTCCGCAGATGGTAGGTCCGTTCAGTTCACCTCCCACTGCCAGTACAAAATAGGTGGCAAACAGTCCATTGACTCCCATGTTGAACACAGTGCTGGCACCGCCTTCATCTCTCAGATAATCTGTTCCGCCGATTCCATAGGATTTGATAATTCTTCTGTAAGATTCCCAAATGCTTCTGCCCCGCACCGCAACCCCGAATACAATCATTCCGCCAAACAGTACGGACAGCACGATTCCAAAGATCTCATTGTTTCCCGTGGACCATATGAGCCTGGATTCTATCTCCACTCCAAGGGATTTTAACACTGACACAATGACCGTCGCTATGATGCCTGCGGCAAACCCCACATTGTACAAAGAATATCCTTTGTGTGCAAAATGCACATGAGTGGAAAGAGGCGGCAGCACAAAGCCTATAATCAGCCCCACGGCCAAGGCTATGGCCATCCGCATCACCACCGGCAGATTGCCCACCTGCATCATCTGGGTGATGATGGGCGAAAGGCTGGTGCCGTAAAAGCCAATATAAATATACCTGCGCATGGACGTCTTGTGGTACCTGGCGTACAGGTACACTCCGGCCAAAATAGCCCAGATGTTAAGCAGGTTTTTGCCAAACAGCGAGAAACCGAACATCAGACAGCTGGAAGTGATGGTGTGGCCGTCCATATCCATACCCATGAAGTAGATGATACCAATACTCATAAGAGTCAGTGCACCGGCGTTGATGAGGGCCGCCCCCACACCGCCCACAACA
>UMFJ01017097.1_pt1 | contig 10155 bp, 6 predicted proteins | sample 1964991 | NCBI WGS metagenome assembly UMFJ01 (sample SAMEA4836044, study PRJEB28245) | human gut metagenome | biome: gut microbiome; material: fecal sample | place: Denmark | collected 2008 | reverse complement strand
TCGCAATGGTGGAGATACCAAGGTGGTGCTTGGAGGCCATAAGCCCCTCAAACCACTGGTCCGCATCCTTTACAGGAACTGCCTTATCCGGAAGAATGGCAATGGCAATCTTCTCCAGAAGGGCGCCAAAGGGCAGAAGAATCAGGGTGGTGCTGATATTGAAAATAGTATGGACATTTGCAATCTGAGCCACCGGATTATCCGGAGTCAGGCTTACCACAAAGTCCGTAAAAGGAGTCAGGATGCACAGGGTCACAAACAGGGCCGTACCAATCACATTGAACATCAGATGAATCAGGGTGGTGCGCTTTGCATTGCGGCTGGTTCCCACAGAAGCCAGAAGCGCTGTAATACAGGTACCGATATTCTGGCCGAACAGCACGAACACGGCACTGTGAAGGTTGATGACGCCGCCCATAGCCAGAGCCTGAAGGATACCCACAGACGCAGACGAGGACTGGATAATGGCTGTGAATACCGCTCCTACCAGGATTCCCAGAAGGGGATTGGAAAACTTGGTCACCATATGGATGAAGGTTTCGGAATCCCGCAGGGGAACCATGGCATCGCTCATCATGCCCATGCCGATGAACAGGACGCCGATACCGGCAATAATACCTCCCACATGCTGTACCTTTTTATTTTTCGCGAAAATCAGGGACATAACGCCCACAAAGGCGATGAGCGGAGCCAATGCTCCTATGTCCAGGGCAATCAGCTGTCCCGTAATGGTGGTACCTACATTGGCACCCATGATAATCCATACAGCCTGCTTAAGTGTCATAAGACCCGAGTTGACAAATCCAACTGTCATGACGGTTGTGGCTGAAGACGACTGAATCAGGGCTGTGATTCCTGCCCCCACCAGCACTCCCAGAAAACGGTTTGCCGTAAGGCGCTCCAGAATCTGCTTCATACGGTTTCCAGCCACAGCTTCCAGATTGGTACTCATCATCTGCATGCCGTACATGAACAGGGCCAGGCCGCCCAGCAGGCTTAAAACCAATTCTACTCCCATGTGTTTTCTCCTTTTGTCCGAGGAAATTAGCTTCTGCTATATTATCATTTTACGGATAACCTTATGTGTTCCGGAATGATTCCGGGTAAAAATGGGCAAAAATATGGCATAGCCCGCCATCCCAAACAAACGATCGCAGGTTATGCCTCCTTTATCATATTCTTGCGGCATCCGTCACACAGGGCGTTTCCCATGATATCTATAGCCTCTTTTCCTGATTATTTACCATTTCTTTACGACTTCTTTACACATACTCATTATACGGGATATTTCATATGTCGTCAATATCGTTTCCCGCCAGTAATGTAAAGTCTATGTAAATTATGTGTAAAATTTCTTCTGGAAATACATATATTTACAAATCTCCCCGCAGCAGAGCCGCACCATTATCCATTTATTGAGTATATTGTTTTTTCCTGTTATTATACATGATTTTTAAAAGACCGATGGCAAGAACTGCCGGTATCCAGCCGGCTGCGGCCAGACCCGCCTTCAAATTACCTCCTGATGCCCCTGCTATGAGTCCCACCAGCGCCGGACCGCCGGCACATCCCAGATCCCCGGCCAGGGCCAGCAGGGCAAACATGGCAGTACCGCCCCGCGGACAGCTCACGGACGCCAGCGAGAATGCTCCCGGCCACAGGATACCCACGGAAAACCCGCACAGCCCGCAGCCGGCCAGTCCCAGAACAGGGCTGGCGGCAGTGGACGCCAGCCCATAGCTGAAAATGCACAAAACGGCGCTGCCTGTCATAAAGGCGGTGAGACGGATGCGCTGGCTGTATCTGGCATACATTGCCCTGGATATGCCCATGAGAATTGAAAACATACAAGGTCCGGCCAGATCTCCCACTGTCTTTGACACATTAAGCCCTGATTCAGCAAAAGCGGAGGCCCACTGGCTCATAGCCTGTTCCGATGCCCCTGCGCAGACCATAATAAAAATAAAAAGCCAGAACAGGCTGCTTTTTAACAGTCCCTGAATCCCCATCTCCTGCCCATCCTCTGTCAGTGCCAGAATGGGAACCCGCGAAAACAGGACAGCGTTCATAACAGGGACTGCTGCCCAGAGAAGGGCCAATACCCGCCAGCTGTTCAGACCCGCTGTCTGAAAAAAGACAGTGGACAGTACCACCACGGCCACGGACCCCCAGCAGTAAAAAGAGTGCAGCAGGCTCATGGCCGCATCTTTGCGGGCCGTTGGACAGGCTTCCACAATGGGGCTGATCAGTACTTCTATGATACCTCCCCCCACTGCGTACAGGGCAACGCACACAAGCAGTCCTCCAAAATGTCCCGGAACCATATCCGGCAGAAAGCTCAGCCCGGCCAGCCCCAGGGCAGCGAACACATGAGCCGCCACAATGCATGTCCTGTATCCAATCCTGTCCACAAACCGCGCCGACAACAGGTCCACCGCAAGCTGAATGCCAAAATTCACCGTAACCAGCATAGCAATGCGCGCCAGAGATATGCCATAGCTTTTCTGGAAGGTGAGAAATAAAAGCGGAGCAAAATTATTGACCACTGCCTGGACCACATATCCCAGGTAGCTGGCATTCAATGTTTGGTTGTAATTATCTTTAAGGGCCACTTATGCGGTCCCTCCTCCCCGTTTCCTTCATTCCGTTTTCTTTATTCCGTTTCCTTCATTCCGTTTCCTTCATTCCGCTTCCGGCAAAGCCCTAAAGCGCGGCCTCATGCTCCCGGCCATAGACCTCAATCTGTGTCAGGGCAGGGAAGGGGGACGGATCGTCTGCCTTTATGAGCTGTCCGAAGGTAAGCCATGTGATACCCCTGCGCTCCAGGCTGATGATATGAGGTTCAACGCTCTTTTCAAGCTCCACTGTCTCAGAGGTTCCGTCGGAAAAGGTAAAGGTCACCTTCTCCCACCAGTTGTCATGAGGAAAGTCAGCCCTTGTATAGAGGACAATCTGGTCAAAATCCACGGGGCGGCCAAACTCCAGCGTCATTTGGGCATCGTCCTGCATATTGATTCCCCATGACTCATATGGCCACTTTCCATGGGACAGGTTTGCCGTCACACCGTCAATGGCGTTGCGGGCCGCAAACACAGCCTCTCCCCTGGTTTCCACATTGGCGTGGGCGTGGGGATAACATTCCTGGCCCCTGTGCTGGTCCATAACGTTCTTGGCCAGATTCCGGTATGATTTAATTTCATAATCCCTGGCATACCGCATAGTCAGATAGTGGCGCTCTCCTGTAAATGATTTGGGGTTATAGGATGTCTTACCCTCTGCAAAGGGAACCTCATAAACCAGCTCATTTCCCGCCCCATAGATAAAGGCTTCATCCATGGTATCATCCACACGTATGATATAGAAACGGTTCTTTTCCGGAAGAGAAAATATAATCCTGTCTCCCTCCTCATACTCACCCTTCCATGCCAGTACGGCCTGTTCCCTGCCTGCGGCCTCCGCCTTTACCGCATCGTTTTTATCCTTCACTGTAATCTGCATTCCCATATATTTACACACTCCTCTTTCCAACAATTTCTTTTGGGTTCTTTCATTCTACCATGGAGTCCCAGGGAATACCATATACAAAAAAGGCGAAATTTTATAATATTTTAAGCATTAGCGAATATTCTAATATTTACAAAACCTTCACTTTTTATTCATCAGAACCTGATATTGCTGATGGTATAATGGAAAAAATAATGAATGAAGGGGATGATTGGATGAATTGGAATGAAACATTGAGAAACAATGTAACCCGCGCCCAGGAACTGAAAACGTATATGAGGCTTACCAGCCAGGAGGAAGAACACATGACCCGAATCCTGGAACAGTTTCCCATGACAGTCACAAGATACTATCTGTCTCTTATTAACTGGAACAATCCGGAACAGGATCCTGTGTTCAGGATGTCTATACCCTCCATTCGTGAAACCGACCTGTCGGGGGACTTTGATACCAGCGGGGAGGCGGATAACACAGTGCTGCCCGGCCTGCAGCACAAGTACAGGCAGACGGCGCTCATCCTGTCCACCCACCGGTGCGCCATGTATTGCAGGCATTGCTTCCGCAAGCGGCTGGTGGGAATCCCCGGCGGCGAAACAGCCGGAAATGTGGACCAGATGGCTGCCTACATCGTCTCCCACCCTGAAATAACCAATGTGCTCATATCCGGCGGGGATTCCTTTCTGAACAGCAATCAAATCATACGCCGGTATCTGGAGGCATTCAGCTCCATTAAACATCTGGATCTAATCCGTTTCGGCACCCGCACCCCGGTGGTGCTGCCTATGCGGATTTATGATGACCCAGAACTTCTGGATATTCTGGCCCGCTATACAAAAATCAAACAAATCTATGTGGTGACCCAGTTTAACCATTCAAATGAACTGACTCCGCAAGCAGTAAAAGCGATCCGGTGCCTGATGGACGCTGGTGTCATTGTAAAGAACCAGACCGTTCTGTTAAAAGGAATCAACGATGACGCAGGGAGTCTCGGAACCCTGTTAAAGAATCTGACAAGATACGGTGTCATTCCCTATTACATTTTCCAGTGCCGTCCCGTATCCGGGGTAAAGAGTCAGTTCCAGATTCCTTTGACAGAGGGCTGCCGCATTGTGGAAGAGGCAAAAAACATGCAGAACGGCCAGGGCAAATGCATCCGCTACGCCATGTCCCACGTCACCGGCAAAATCGAAATCCTGGGCCAAATGCCCGACAAAAACATGCTTTTTAAATATCATCAGGCAAAATATGAAAAAGACCAGGGCCGTATATTCTGCGAGAAATTGGCACCTGGACAGGCGTGGCTGCAGGGGTGATAACAGACCTTGCCGCAGACTGTTTCCCGGCCCATGCAGGACTTTGCCGCAGGCAAATGTTAAGCCGCGGGACATACCCTAACAGGGGCATGTCCTGCGGCCTTTTTGTGCCGTAGGCGGCTGTATATGTAATTACATCAGTGACAGATACAGGTTCTTGATATCCTCAAAGGACGGATCCTTTGGATTGCCCGGGCGGCAGGCATCATCCATGGCGGACTGTGACAGGAAGTCCACATCCTCTGGCTTAAGGATTTCCTTTAAGTCAGCAGGGATTCCCACGTCAGCGGACAGTTTCTTTACCGCGTCCACTGCTGCTTTGCGGTATTCCTCCTGTGTCATATTCTCAACACCATCCACGCCCATGGCAATGGCAATGTCTTTAAACTTGGTTCCTGTACATGGCGCATTGTATTCCATGACGGTTGGAAGGATGATGGCATTGGCAACGCCGTGGGGGGTATCATATAAAGCGCCCAGGCCATGAGCCATGGAGTGCACAATGCCCAGACCGCAGTTGGAGAATCCCATTCCGGTCAGATACTGGCCCAAAGCCATGCCTTCCCTGCCCTCTGGCTTGTTCTCCACCGCATCCCTCAGGCTGCGGGCGATTACTTCAATGGCTTTTAAGTTAAACATGTCGGTCATCTCCCAGGCACCCTTTGTGGTATAGCCCTCGATTGCATGGGTCAGGGCATCCATACCGGTAGCTGCTGTCAGTCCCTTGGGCATGGAGGACATCATTTCCGGATCAACCACTGCCACTACCGGGATATCATGGGTATCCACGCATACGAATTTACGCTTTTTCTCCACATCCGTGATCACGTAGTTAATGGTAACTTCCGCCGCGGTGCCTGCTGTGGTGGGAACTGCAATAATCGGCACACACGGATTCTTGGTCGGAGCAACGCCTTCCAGACTTCTCACATCCTCGAATTCAGGGTTGGTGATGATAACGCCGATAGCCTTGGAGGTATCCATGGAGGAACCGCCGCCAATGGCAATGATATAGTCGGCTCCGGATGCCTTGAAAGCCGCAACGCCGGTCTGCACGTTCTCGATGGTCGGGTTAGGTTTGATATTGGAATAAATCTCGTAGGCCAGTCCTGCATCCTCCAGTACCTTTGTCACCTTGCAGGTTACATTGAACTTAATCAGGTCAGGGTCGGAACATACAAAAGCCTTCTTAAATCCCCTTGCCTTTGCCTCATTTGCAATCTCCTGGATTGCACCTGCGCCGTGATAGGATGTCTCGTTTAATACGATTCTGTTTGCCATGATTTTCTTCTCCTTTACATTGACAGTACACCGCCGGACCCATCTTAAGTGTCCGTGGATTTACCTGGTTGCTTTTGTTAATATTATAACAAGTCCTGTTTTAAAATAAAAGTGACAAACATCCCTGTCTGTCACTTTCCTTTAAGTTTTGTGCAGTTTCACCATTTAGGATTATGCATAATCACCATGTTCTGTCTCTGCTGCGGCTGGGGATATCCGGGACTTTCCGGGGCTTAAAGCAGTTTCAATTTTCCGAACACCTCTGCCAGCTTTGGCGGCATGGCTTCCACCAGCTTATCCGACATTTCCCGGGGTGTGTCCTTCATGCCTCCCAGAACCCACTTCACCGTCATGTATACGGAGCCCTGGCAGTACATCTCCAAAAGGAACTGAAGCTCCCGGCCCAAAGGCTGGCTGGTTTTTCTTGCAATCAGGTCCGTATAAAACTGGAGAATCAGTTCAAAATCATGTTCCTTTAATGAGTTCCTGTCATCGGAGCGAAACGCTTCTGTGAAAAACACCTTTTCATTGAGAATGAACTCAAACTTCCGGGTCAGGCTCTCCCCCACCGTATGCCCCATGCCAATCTGCTCAAAAGACTGAAGCACCAGCTTGTCAAAATACCAGTTTATCAGATCGTACTTGTCCAGAAAATTCCGGTAAAAGGTCTGCCGGGTCACACCGCAGCCCTCCACAATATTTTTGACCGTAATCTTATCCACGGGCGCTGTCTTCATGCACTCCTTAACGGATTCAGCCAGCTTGTATTTTGTTTTCTCCTGCTTTCCTGTAACGGCCATGGTATTCCTCCTGCGGCAGGTACTGCACGGAAACCCTCCGGTACCTGTGTATTTTGTAACATATCCCTGCGCCACAACAGGCAGTGCAGGCCTGGTTGCGCTGCACTGCCCGCTGCTTCTATGGACAGTATATCAAATTTTGAGACAGGCTTCTACCTGCTTTTGAAAATGCTTACCATTGCCTTCCACATCTGTACCAGCACATTCCACATCCGCCTTAAGGGGCTTTCCTTGGCCTTTTCCACCTCTGCATCCGCGGTCTTGGCCGTGTCGTCGTCCACGCTGATCTCATCGGTGCGCATGACAATCTGCAGTGTCTTGGGCGGTTTGTTCCGGTCCGAGGTAAAGGATACCTTGTCTGCGGACGGATCCATAAACAGGAAACGGTTATCTGTATCAAACTTATCCAGCTCATTGTCAATGATATCCTTCATGGTGCGTCCGGCCTGGCGCATCACCGTGGTGCTGTCCAGGATGTTCAGGCTTTTATCCAGAAGTTCCATACTGCCGCGCAGGCTGTCCCTGGCAGCCGCGTCAAAATCATCGCTGCTGTCTTTTAATGTGCTCTGGATGATAGTCAGGGTGCTGATTCCATTGTTGAGTGCATCTGTGGTACGCCTTACCAGTTCCTGGGAGTCATCCAGGGCAGTCTGGAGATCCGGATAATATACGTCCAGAGAATCATTGAGGGCCTTTAAATCCTCAATCAGATAATCCATATTGTCAACTATCTCGGCGCTGTATTTCGCAGAATCAGACGTGTCATCCATCAGGTTCGCCATCTTGTCTGTCAGGGATTTGCTCTGAGCAGATAAATCCTGAAGGACTGCCACCTTGTCATATAAGGATTGTTCAATGGCTTTCGCTGCCTGTGCGGCGGCCTGCTGGTCGATACTGCTTACCAGAGGGATGTTTTTCTTCTCTATGGATGCGGTGGCCGCCATGCCTGCCAGGCCTGTGCTTCCCGTATTTATGGCAGAGCTAATAGCAGTGCCTGTATCCGGGGTGTTACTGCCTGAGTTACTGCCGGCGTTTCCGCTGGGATCTCCGCTTTCAGCTGCGCTTCCGCTGCTGCTCCCGGCTGTGCTTCCGTTGGTGCTTTCGCCTCCGGTTGTATTTCCGCTCCCGGTTGTGCTCCCGTCCGTACTTGCGCCTCCGGTTGTATTTCCGCTTCCGCTCCCGCTTGTGCTTCCGTCCGTACTTCCGCCTCCGGTTGTATTTCCGCTTCCGCTCCCGGTTGTGCTTCCGTCCGTACTTCCGCCTCCGGTTGTATTTCCGCTTCCGCTTCCGTCCGTGCTTGTGCCTCCGTCCGTATTTCCGCTCCCGCTCCCAGTTCCGCTGGTGCTTCCGTTTCCGTCTGTGCTTCCGCTTCCTCCGGCACTTTCATCCGGGTTATCTTTCCCCTCCGTACTGCCGCCGGAATTTCCGCTTTCCTGGTCATTCCCCTGATTATTATTCTGGGAGTTTTCCTGGCTGCTGCCTCCGCCGGATGACGAATGGCTCCCGCCATTTGATGTCCCGTAATCCACATCCTCCATGTCTTCCAGTTCTTCCTCATCCAGCTCCTCGTCATAGAGCCGTCTGGCCTTGGTACTGGAACTCTTATACAGACTGAGATACGTCAACAGTGTGTCCTGAGATGCCTGAAGCTGGGTATCCAGCGCAATGATGGATTCCATGGTCTTCTGGAGTTCCGGCAAATCGCTGCTGATACCGCCTGCGCTGTTTTCTATGTTCTTAAGTCTGGTCTGCAGCTTTCTCAAAGGGTCCTGCATATCTCCCAGCGTGTTGACAATGTCATTCATGCTGCTGTGAACCACCTCGGCACAGTCCTTGGCCGTCTGCAAATGGGGAATCATGGTGTCCATCTGCTGTGACACCGATGTAAGCGCTGCCAGCGTCTGGTCATTTCCGGCCAGTATGCTGTCCTTGGAATTACTCCACTTCTGTCTGGCGCTCTCCGCTGAGTCCATACCCTGGCGGACCTGGTTCACACCCTGCCGCATGTTCTCCACAGACTTTGCCATCTGCTCCAGGCTGTCGTAAAGCTCATCCCCTGCATCCTGCCACGTATCCTTGGCTTCCTTCAGGTCCTTGATATGTTCCAGATCCTCCACCGTACCCGGTACCATGGCCATAATCACACCAATGGTCTCAAAGCTGTCCGTGCCGATGCGCACCGTGTAATCCCCGTCCTCCCCGGGGAGGGCGGTAAATACCACCGCTGTGGTTTCACCCAGGTTCTGGGTCTGGGACCCTTCAGCCTCCACGCTGTAGCATTTGCTCATATCCACGGGCACAGCCACCATAAGCATCATGTTGTTGCGGTAATATTCCCCGGCATTGTCATTGGGCTCTGCCTTCACATTGATCTCAATCAGCCCCGAAGCTCCTGCCAGCTTATCGCCGTCCATGGGTACACCGTTCAGCTTGTAAGATACGTCAAAGTCCCAGGGCAGTACCATCATGCCTTTATCCACAGCGCATTTATAATAAAATCTTCCCCTCTGGTCCTCCGGAAGCTGCCACGTCACCATTCCGTCCCCCAGCACAGGTTCGATGCTGTTAGACATGTTAATCACATTTTCATAGGTTCCGTAATCCGTAAATTCCGTCTGGCCGTTGAGGCCCACCCCCTTTACCACATTAATCTTATCCACCCTGCCGTAATAGTCCAGGTTCACATACATGGTTTCATCCACGTCCACAGAAGGCTGTGCTCCGTATACAGGCGCGGTGCCAGTGCCGGTGCAAAGCATGACAAAGACCATTCCCGCTGCCATGATTCTCTTATATTTCATTTTCATCGCTTTCCACCTCCGCTGGTTCTAAATCAGTCCGTTTCAATGCGGACGCCTTGTTGACAATGGTACCTATTCCTGCCTTTATCAGGGCTTTGCGCTTTTCATGGCGCCGTTTCAGATACTTCTGCAGGCGGTCCCATTCATTGCTGGTAATAATACGGTCAAAGAGCACCAGAAGGGCCGGCAGCACAGTCAGCACCAGAATCACGCTGAACAGCGCCCCCCGTCCAATCAAATGGCCCAGGTCCCCTATAGCCGCTGTGGTCGATATGAAATGAATGATATATCCAGCCAATATAATAATGGTTCCCGAAGTAAAAATAGAGGGACAGGACAGCATCAGCGCCTGGATACACGCTTCCTTCTTCTCCAGGGACTTTCTGCAGGACACATAATTGTTGGTGAGCAGAATGGAATAATCCACCGTGGCTCCCAGCTGGATGCTGCTCACTA
>UMFJ01001292.1_pt1 | contig 10206 bp, 15 predicted proteins | sample 1964991 | NCBI WGS metagenome assembly UMFJ01 (sample SAMEA4836044, study PRJEB28245) | human gut metagenome | biome: gut microbiome; material: fecal sample | place: Denmark | collected 2008 | reverse complement strand
ATCATAGAAGATTTCAATTTACAGACTTTTTTTCATACCCTCAAAAAGAAGGGCGCAAGCTCTTCTTTTTTTGTCTGAAATCCTGAAAGAACAGGAGGAAGGGATTAAAGACCAAACGGGTCTTCCCTTCCCTCCATTCTTGCAATGTCCCTCAACAGATCCAGCCGTTCCTTGGAAAGCTTCATAAGCTGAACATTCCCCATCAGTCCCACATGATCGATGCGTTTTAAATCCAGCTCCGTTTCCTTATCCTCCGCAAAACGGTCGGCCATATCCCATTCGCCACTTCCGTTTTCAAGTCCCAGGTCATATCCAAGGCGGTTCATTTCTGCCTCAAGTTCTGCCAGTTTCTGTTTCTTCTTTTCTAAAATGCTTGTCATCGCCGTATTCCTTTCCGATTTTGTGCCAGTATAGCATATTTTTATGGAAGAGAAAAGGAAAAAAGTTTGCGGATAAGCATTTTGGCTTTTTTTGCCAATCTCTCAATGCCTTCTGTCAAACCGATACAATTATGGATGAGTATATACTGAGCAAACAAAAGAAAACAACAAGAGGCCTAGCAGCAAATGTGTCGTATCTGGTAGTAAAGCATTCCGTATCCTTTCCCATAATTCATACGAAACACATAAGACATGGAAGAAGGAAAGGAGAAAAAAATGAAACGAAAACGACCGGAAGAATACGCGCCAGTTCAATTTGCAAAAGCAATGATTCCAAATCCGGAAAGCACACTGTATGACGATGTAGGTGTTTGTTTTGATTTTCTGAAGCATCACAAACAGATCATGAAAACATATGGGTTGTCTTTTTCGGATATTTATGGTCATTAAACGGAACAGAAGAGTTGACCACATATTTATCTGCCTATGCAGGTGCCGAGTCTTCCGATGCAGAAAGCCTATTTCTAAATCTTGACAGGGAGTGTCTGATTTCCGGGATAAAAAAATATGCGAAACGGTACGGACATCAGATAATCCGAATCCATAGATTGTTTCGGATGCTTCCATATTTCAGCCGTCTGGAATATATCTTTCATGAATCAATTTATGCCGGCATGAGGAGCATGGGATTTTTGCAGTTAACAGACATTTTACGAAAAATATACAACTATATGATAGAAGACTTGACAATGAAATTTTATAATGAAACAAGTTTGTTGAGGTTACAATAAAAAAATTGCGACCTGGAAGGAGAGAATAACTTCTTGAAAATAGAATTAAAAGAAATTAAAAAAAATTACGGAAAAGATTTTCGAATCGAACATTTGAACATGACAATCGAGTCTAAAAAATTTACTACATTTTTAGGCCCTTCGGGTTGTGGAAAAACAACAATCCTCCGTATGATAGCCGGATTGGAAACGCCGGATGAAGGGGAAATATGGTTTGATGATACCTGTGTTTATTCGGAAAAGAAAAATGTGAATTTGCCTCCGGAAAAAAGAAACTTGGGGTTTGTATTTCAAGATTTTGCACTTTGGCCGCATATGACGGTATTTGAGAATGTCGCATTTCCATTACGGGCAAGAAAAAGAAACGATAACATAAAAGAAACGGTTATGAATGCCCTGAAGATTGTCAAACTGGAAAACTTGGCAGAACGCTATCCTTCACAAATGTCAGGAGGACAACAGCAAAGAGTTGCTTTTGCAAGGGCAATAGCCGGCAATGTGGATTGTATCCTGTTTGATGAACCGTTATCAGCACTGGATGCAATCTTGCGGGAAGAAATGCGCGGAGAAATTAAAAAAATCTCACAGGAATTAGGAATCACGTCAATTTTTGTAACACATGATCAGATTGAAGCAATGAGTTTGAGTGACGGAGTTTTTGTTCTGAATCAAGGCAAGATAGAACAATATGGAACTCCTCAAGAGATTTATAACCATCCTGACAGTAAGTTTGTTGCTGGATTTATTGGAAAATCGAACTGGATTGAAAACAATGCAATGTTTCGTCCGGAAGCAGCATCACTGGAGCCAATGTCAGAAGCAGCTGTGTATGAAACCACGGTTCTTCAGCAGCAGTTTTTAGGAAATATGTATGAAATACAATTGGACATGAATGGAAATCGCTGGGTGATACAAACTCCGGAAAAACAAACTGCAAAGAAATTGGCAGTCTACATAGATAAAAAGAAAATAAAGGTATTCCCGCAAGAAAATATTGCCTAATACCCGAGGAGGAGAAAAATGAAGAGAAAAATTGCAAGTGCAGTTTTGGCATGTTGTTGTGTATTCAGCTTAGCTGCATGTGGAAGTCAGAATGAGGCAGGTTCACAGGAAACCGTTGCAACCACAATAGGAAATATCCAGGCAGAGACAGAAAATGCAGATATTACAGGGGCGGAAAAGGAAGACAGCGGAAAAGTAGTAGTATATATGCCTAGTCCGTCTGGATTGAATGAAAAATATATTGCAGATTTTCAGGAAAAGACAGGTATTCAGGTAGAGTTGTTTGAAGGAACAACGGGAGAGATTTTGGCAAGGCTGGAAGCTGAAAAAGAAAATCCGGTTGCCGATGTGGTTGTTCTCGCTTCATGGTCTGATGGATTGTCTTTGAAAGATACAGGTGTTTTGTTGAGTTATTCGGAAGCAGAGAATGCAGATAAACTGTATGATGGCTGGACGGATGAAGATAACACACTATTTGGCACTAGCGCATCCGCAGTGGGTGTAATTTATAACACGACTTTGATTGAAAGTTTAGATGCAGACTGGAATGAATTGGGATCGGACCAATATAAGGATATGCTTGCAATTGCTGATCCTGAAAAGTCTGGTTCCTGCAAAGATTTCCTTGCTGGATATATGTATGCAACCAATGAAGACTGGACGGCATTTGAAGGCATGGCAGCCAATGGCATGACAGTACCCGGAGCAAATAAGGCAGCATTAGAATCGGTTACTACCGGAGAAAAGGCTATTTTAGTCGCAGGAGTGGATTATAATGCATATTCCAGCATTAACAAAGGTGAGCCGTTGGCAATCTATTATCCTGAATCCGGTACGGTTATCAATCCCAGACCAGCTATGATTTTGAAAAGCAGCAGTAACTTGGAAAATGCAAAGAAATTCGTGGATTATCTGTTGAGTGATGATGCACAGCAGCTTGTGGCAGATGCGTATTTACTGCCGGGCAGAAGTGATGTTACATGTGATCATCGTACCAATGTAAGCGATATCCCAACACTTGATACCAACTGGCCATGGATGATGAAGCATGCAAGTGAAATTGCGGCAAAATTAAACGAATTGTGCAGATAAGGAGTAGTATCAAAAATGAAAAAATCAAGTAAAAACGGCATTTATGCAGTGCTCACAATAATTTTGACATTTTTGATTGTTGTACCAGTTATCACAGTATTTATTGAGGCGGTCATGGTTGATGATCGCCTCAATTTTACAAATGCGGTACAGACAATCTGGCAGGAGGAGAACTTGAATACGATTATAAATTCTCTTCTTTTAGGTGTACTGGTTGTTATTACCTCTACAATCATTGCAACACCGCTGGCATTTATTTTAGTCAGAACAAAATATGCAGATAAAAAGTGGCTTGATATTGTTTTGATGATACCTTTTATGACGCCGCCGTATATTTCTTCTATGGGGTGGATCCTTTTTATGCAGAAGCGGGGGCTGTTTCAGCAATTATTTCCTCAGACCGGAGCGCTGTCGGAGCATTTCTTTTCTTTGGCAGGCTTGACATTGGTTATGAGTCTCCATGTATTTCCATTTATGACTACAATGCTAAAAAATGCATTGTTAAATCTGAACTCAAATTTGGAAGAGAGCGCTGCCATTTGTGGAGGTGGTGCGTGGTATCGGCTAAGAAAGGTAACTCTGCCTCTTTTGACTGGTAATTATGCAATCGCAATGATGCTTGTAATGGTAAAGACCCTTTCGGAATATGGTACGCCGGCAACGCTGGGAAAAAGAATCGGTTTTTATGTGTTTACAACAGATATCCATCGCTATGCGACAACTTCTCCTGTAGATTTTGGAAAAGCCTCCAGTTTGTCAAGCGTTTTGGTTGGTTTGTGTATGCTGATGTGGATGATGCAGACATATGTTACGAATAAGCATTCCTATCAACTGGTAAGTGGAAAAGGAAGCAAAGGTATAAAATGCAGTAAGAGTAGGACTATTAACGGTTTAAGCGGTATATATATCGCTTTCATTATTCTGCTGGCAATCGGAATACCATATTTTTCAATTACCATAACTTCTTTTATTAAATTGAGGGGATATGGTATGACGGCAGGTAATTATACACTTGCACATTATAGCGAGATTTTCTCGGAGGGATCCAAAGGGATGCGGGCAATTGCAACAAGTTTTGGATTAGCGGCATCATCCGCCACAATAGCAAGTGTATTGGGAACAATGATAGTGGTGTCTATCCAAAAAGCAAAGAAAATAAAAAAACTGATCGAAGGAGAAAGTCTTTTGCCGGAAATGATTCCGAATATCGTCCTTGTAATTGGTTTAATGTTATTTTGGAATAAATTATATAGAGTCATACCGTTGTATAATACAATTGGTTTTATGGTCCTGGTATATGTGGTAATGTTTTTACCGTACTCGATCCAGTATGTATCCTCTGCGATTATGCAGTTAGGAGGAAATCTGCAGGCAGCTGGTGCTGTATGCGGTGGAAATAAATGGTATGTTTTTCGGAAAATCACATTTCCTTTAATTTTTAAGGGAATCGTGAGTGGCTGGATGATGATTTTCATTATTTCATTTCGGGAATTGGTAGCCTCAAGCTTGATTTCACCTCCGAATACACTTACGGTTTCGACTTTCATTGTTCGGGAATTTGAACAGGGAAGTGTTTCGGTGGGTATGGCAATGGCTGCTATCTGTGTTTTGTTGACTACAACTGCACTTATTATGTTAAATCAATTTGTGGGAAAGACGAAGAAAGGATAAAACGGATATGATAAAAAACACTGGAAAAACAGTAGGAATGTTGTTGCTTACGGTAATGTTGGCTGTAAATAGGGGCCCATACACCGTCCATGCTGCCAAGAATATGACGCCAACATATGAGGTAAAATTTTTGTTGGATTCTAATCAGGTATTAAATAGCGATCATTTATTGAAAAAAGAGTATAGAAATTATTTTGAAACAGGTTCAGATTATCTGACTATGGGTATTTTGTATCTGGATACGGAAATGCAAGATTTTAATAATCAAGGCTGGATTAACAGAATCCGGGTAAAAGAAGGGAAATCAGATTTTGAATTGACTTATAAAAAACGATATTCAATACAGAACGGCAATATAGAAGAAGCCCTCACATTGGCGAATCAGGAAGGGTTTGACGCAACCGATACTAATTATTCAGCCGAAATTGATTGGGGGTATTCTAAGATGACACTAAGCCTGTCTTGTAAAAAGGAAAAATCAAATACAGATTATGATGATTTGGAACTTCCTAAAAAGAATGCAGCAATTGATATGATGAAGGATAAGATGCCAGGAAAAGAGGAGGACTGGTTATATGAAAATTGGGGCAAGGATACCATTGAAAATGCGAAAAAAGCAGGACCGGTATATTGTTATAGGTATGAAGGAGATTATGACGGTACAGATATCGACATTGAAATTATGCCTATTGAAAATCAGGCCAGTGGGGAAATTACATATGTAACAGAAGCGTCGTTTAAATCAGATGATTATAGGGAAGCAAGTGAAATCAGGGAGAACATGATGAATGATTTAGACGAGTTAGGAATTTTAAAACATGAGGATTCTTTAAAAACGCAGATGATTTTGGACGCATATTTAAGGAACTAAATGAAAAATATGAATTTAGAAGCGGCAGTTAAAATCGTGAATGAGCGCAGGAAAGTTTCTGATGGAAATTGGTATGAGCATTCTGTGTATACAGTCAAAGCCGCCTACGCAATTGCAGACAAGTTAAAAATAGATGCAGATAAAGCTTTTGTGATGGGATTTATGCATGATATTGGACGCAGTTTTTAGAAAGGACAGTTTCAGCATATCAGAGTGGCTATGAATATTTAAACGGCCTTGGATATACGGAAATAGCGAAAATTTGCCTTACGCATTCTTTTGCAATACAGGATATTTATACCTATGTTGGCAAAATGGATATTTCTGAGGGGGAACAAATAAAATATCAGCATATTTTGAGAATACAGCAGTATGATTTTTATGATAGGCTGATACAATTATGTGATAGCATATCTACAGAAAATGGATATGTAATACCGGAAAAAAAGTTTGTCACAAATGCTTTCAAGTATGGGATTAAGGAAACAACAGTTGAAAAGTGGAGGGCCGTATTAGAAATATACAAAAAGTTTGAAGAGAGACTTGGTATGAATGTAAATTTGTTTGTGGAACAATCCGTATGAAAAAACTCATAAAGTTTGGTGTGGAAAATACTGATTGAACAGTTATTGTCTCCCTGGATTACGATGCAGAAAAGATTTGCATAGAAATACAGTAACCACATTTTTACACAGAAGTTCTCGAAAGAGGGCTTTTTTTCTCGTGGCTTTTTAACACTTGGAAGTGTCTTTTCCTATTGAAATGTGGTATACTATAATGGTATCGTAATTTAAGACACTTCAAGAGACATTTTTTAATGAATCTGATATACTGTAAATACTACAGAAAGAAGGATCATTATTATGTCACGAACAAGAAGAAGTTTCTCCGCTAAATTCAAATCAGAGCTGGTCATTGAATTGCTCAAAGGAGAAAAAGACTTAAATACGATAGCTACTGAAAATAATATTCAACCGAATCTTCTCCGCAATTGGAAGAAAGAATTCCTTGATAAAGCTTCTGTTGTCTTTGACGATACACGGAAAGACAATCTGAACGAGAAGCTTGCCTTAGAGCGCAAGGAAAAAGCGGAATATGCTAAAAAAGTTGGCCAGCTCACCATGCAGGTGGATTGGTTGAAAAAAAAATCTGAAGAAACACTTGGACCTGACTACGAGAGTAAATTTAGTCCGAAACCTTTTGAAGACTAAGGAACTCCCTGTCAAAACGGGTGCAACTCTTCTCGGTATCAACCGTACCAGCGTGTATCACAACGGAACACGCGTATCTCAGGAAGAATTGGACTGCAAAGCGATCATAGACCGTTTACACACGGATAATCCAGCATGGGGAGCCCGTCAGATGTCTTCACAATTGAAAATGCGCGGTCATGAAGTCGGTCGCCGAAAAGCACGCCGCTATATGACAGAAATGGGGATTGATCCAATCTATTCAAAGATGAACCTTTTCAAACGTATGCAACAGGCAAAAGTCTGCCCGTATCTGCTGCGCAACGCCGTTATCGATCGTCCGAATCAGGCATGGTCAATCGACATTACCTACATCCCCATCAAACGTGGATTTCTGTATCTGACAGCCGTAATTGACTGGTATAGCCGCTGTATTGTAGGCTGGGATATTGATGATACCCTGGATACCAGAATGGTCATAAACGCATTGAAAAAGGCATTTAAGGTGGCGAAACCCGTTATCCTGAACTCGGATCAGGGATGTCAGTTTACAGGCAACGAATACATAAATTTTCTCAAAGAGAACCACATCCGTCAGAGCATGGATGGTAAAAGTCGCTGGGCCGACAATATTATGATCGAGAGATGGTTTCGCAGTTTCAAATACGAGGAAGCATACCTTACCCAATACATCAACATCCGCGAGGCTCGAAGGGCGATAGGGAAGTATATCCATACCTACAATTTTGAACGCTGTCATTTTGCTATCAACAACCAGACTCCTGCATCCTGCTACTATCCGGCCCTGTTGATTGATTATGCAGCATAGGGGGGAGCATCCTTCCCCCTCTTCAACTACATATATCGGTTCATTATAAAAAGATTGAATTTGTGTCTTGACAACTAAGCCACTATATACTGGCAGAAAACGGAGGGGTGAGTATGTATATGATGTTCAATCATCCGACAAAGGGATGGTCTTTGGGGTTTTTGTACGATGTTCCGGGCGTGCCGGAACAGTTGAAAATATTTCTGCAAAACAACGACGGTTTCCAGGTGCGGGATCTGCTCCGCTGGCTTCATGGACACAATGTAAGGGGCGTGGCCTACTGCACCGGCGGCTGGTTTGCCAGGATGGAATGCCACAGATTCGTGAACCAGTTTAACGCTGGCATGGAGGATTACGGAATGCTGGCTGAGCTTGGAGAGTTCTACGAAGCTGTGATGGCAGCGGAGGAGAGGATCAAACGGGAGGCCACAGTTGAGAGGAACAACTCTTAATAAAGAAGGTGATAAAATGTTTAAAATAGTTCTAGGAGACATTATAAAAGAGGCAGTGGATGCCATTGTGAACGCTGCCAACACCAGTCTTCTGGGCGGAGGCGGTGTGGACGGCGCCATCCACCGGGCAGCAGGACCGGAACTTCTTGCGGAGTGCCGGACGCTTCACGGCTGCAAAACGGGACAGGCAAAAATTACGAATGGATACCTGCTTCCAGCAAAGTACGTGATCCACACACCCGGACCGGTGTGGAACGGCGGCAGGAGAGACGAGGAACGGCTGTTGCAGAGCTGCTACGAAAACTGTCTGAGGCTGGCGGCGGAGAACGGATGCCGGAGCGTGGCTTTCCCGTCCGTCAGCACGGGCGTTTACCGCTTCCCTCTGGAGAAAGCGTCCAGGATTGCCGTAAGAACCGTTCTGGAGTTTTTGGAAACCCGTCCGGACATGGAAGTGCGGATGGTGTGCTTTGACAGGGAGACACTTGGGTATTACGAGAATGCTTTGAAGGAGCAGACCGAACTTTTACAACAGGAGGACATTTTACGATGAGGAAGAATTTTGGAGCAAAACCGTGGACTTACCCGCAGCCGGTGCTGATGATTGCAACCTACGGAAAAGACGGCACGCCTGATGTGATGAATGCAGCCTGGGGCGGTATCAGTGATGATACGCAGATTTCCATCTGCGTCAGTGCGGATCACAAGACTACGGAGAACATTCTGGCCAGAAAGGCATTTACCATCAGTATGGCGGAGGCATCCTATGTAAAGGAATGCGACTATGTGGGCATCGTGTCCGGAAACGATGTGCCGGACAAGTTTGCAAAAGCCGGATTTCACGCGGAACCGTCAGAGTTTGTGGATGCTCCGATCATTAAGGAGCTTCGCATGGTACTGGAATGCAGGCTGGTAAGCTATGATCCGGAATCCTGCCGGCTGGTGGGAGAGATCGTCAATGTCAGTGCGGACGAGAGTGTCCTTGGAAAGGACGGAAAGATTGATCCAGAGCGGCTGCAGCCTATTACCTTTGATCCGGTACACAATGAATATCGAGTCATCGGGGAACGGGTAGGAAATGCGTTCCGGGACGGATTGGAGCTGAGATAACATGATAGTGATTGTGTGTGTGGACGACAACAACGGAATGATGTTCAACCGTCGGCGGCAGAGCCAGGACCAGGTACTTCGGGAGCATGTGCGTCAGGACGCAAAAGATGTGGTTGTCTGGATGAACGCCTACAGTGAAAAGCAGTTTGCGGATGCAGAACCTTCCAGGCTGAAGGTCTGCGAGGATTTTCTGGAAAAGGCTGGCAGCGGGGATTTCTGCTTTGTGGAAGACCGGGATCTCCGGCCGTACCTGGACCGAATCGAGGAAATCATTCTGTATAAATGGAACCGGACATACCCGGCGGATTTCCGGTTTGAAGTGGACTTGAGCAGCTGGAAACTGGAGGAAACGGAAGAATTTACCGGTTCTTCCCACGAAAAAATTACAAGGGAGCGATACATACGATGATAAGATTAAAACTTTGGCTGGCAGGCCTGGTTCTGGCAGCATCCGTGGCAGTTTCCGCCTGCGGAAACACAGAGGCAGCGGAGACAACGGCGGTTGAGAACACACAGGTGCAGAAGGAGGTGGCTTCCGAGGAAACATCGGAACCGGAGTCTGCAGAGATGACAGTGGAGGGTGTGGAGGTTTCCAAGGAAGCCCATGAAAGCAGCGTGGTTACGGCACCGGCAGTAACGCAGTTTGACCTTGCCACCGTTCCGGCTTATTCCGGACAGGCTTATGTGCCGGTCAACGACAATGTCCCGTTCTTTACGGACGGGGAACTGACAACGGAATCCTTTGAGACCTACAGTTCTCTTGACAGCCTGGGACGGTGCGGCGTGGCATGCGCAAGTGTAGGACAGGATCTGATGCCGAC
>UMFJ01011582.1_pt1 | contig 10283 bp, 10 predicted proteins | sample 1964991 | NCBI WGS metagenome assembly UMFJ01 (sample SAMEA4836044, study PRJEB28245) | human gut metagenome | biome: gut microbiome; material: fecal sample | place: Denmark | collected 2008 | reverse complement strand
TTATCAATATTTTCCATTAATTCATAAAATCTTTTTCTTTAAACTGTATCTAATTGCAAATAAATTTATCTTGCTTTTTATTCAAACTAATAAACCCTAAATATATTTTCTTTCTTAAAAGAAATAGTATTATCATTAAAGTAATAAATATCACTAAAATAACATTATCAATAAAGATACCTTCTTTTTGAATTATTATTGCATTATCAACATTATTATTAAATAACACAACATATCGATCACCTAAATATCTTTCTGTCGCAATCATATTGCTTGCGCTATATTCATACTGATCATATCCACCAACTTCTTTATCAAAATGAATAACATAATGCATATAACTAAACTTACTTGAAGAACCACTATCTGAACCATTAGAAACCCATGTTTTTCCATAAAATTCTGCAACAGTTACTGTTCCTTCAGATTTATATTTATAAGTATTTATTTGAATATCTTGGACAAGTGCTTTAATAGACAAACCAAACAGAAGAATAAAAATAACAATAAATGTTATTTCACCTATCACCAAACCCCAAAATTTCCAAGTATATTTTGTTGTTACTTCTTTAGTTTTCTTTTTCAAAATTATCCTCCATTTTTAGTTAAATAATGTTACTAATTGAATACATTCATCACTTTTAGCGATACAAAAGTATCGATTTTATTTAGCACTTAAAAGGCAAATTGACTCAACATGTCTTGTATGTGGAAACATATCATAAAGATACATTGTATGAGTATGATAACCAATCTTTTTAAAGTATTGTATATCTCTAATTTGTGTCGTTGGATCACATGAAATATAAACAACTTGTTTAGGATTTAATATTTTAACCGAATCCATGAATTGTTTGGTTGAACCACTTCTTGGGGGATCCATAATGACAACATCTACTTTATGCTTTTCTTTCGCAAGTTTTTTCATAAATTCAGTCGCATCATCACACACAAATTGAATATTAGAAAGTTGATTCATACGTGCATTGTTTTTTGCATCTTTGATTGCATCCTTATTACTTTCCACTCCAATAACTTGTTTTACTTTTTGTGATAGAATCATTCCGATTGTTCCAATACCACAATAAGCATCAATTGCTGTTTCATTTCCTTTAATATTCAATAAGGATAAAGCTTTGGTATAAAGGTTCACACATTGGTCATGATTGATTTGATAAAAAGATTGTGGAGAAATCTTAAATTTCAAACCACACAATTCATCAACAATAAATCCTTTACCATAAAGAACCTTATCTTCATTACCTAAAACAATTGGTGTTTTACGTGTATTGACATTTAAGACAATTGTTTTAATGCTTGGAAACCTCTTAACTAATTGGCTACAAAATTGTTTAGATCCACGCCACATATTTTCATTACATACTAAAACAACCATTGTTTGATTCGTTTTAACACCTCGACGAATTAAAACATGTCTTAATAACCCTTTATGTCTTTTACGATCATAAATAGAAACACGATACTTTCTTAAATAGCTTTGTATATATTGTAAGATTTCGTCCATAATATCTTCGTGTAATAAACAGTGTTTATAAGGAATAATATCTTGGCTATGTTCTTCGTAGAGACCGTATTCATATTTTTGATTAAAAGCCACAATCGCTTTATTTCGATAACCATTAACTAATGGTGAAGCTACTGTTAGTTTTACATCTATTTTTAATTTTGTTTTCTTTATTTCTTTTTCTATAAATAATGTCTTTTCTTTTAATTCTTCTTGATATTGATCTTGTGGATAAAAGCATCCTCCACATCTTTTAATTATTGGACATTTCATTTTTTATCACCCTTTACTTGTCAATCATTATAACATAGGTATTATCATTTGATGAAATGATTTATGAGTGTTATAATCTAGCGGAGGTGAAATATATGAGTAAAATAGATATTATTTCTGGCTTTTTAGGTGCTGGAAAAACAACATTAATTAAAAAATTAATTGCTGAAGCATATCAAAATGAAAAAATCGTATTAATAGAAAATGAATTTGGAGAAATTGGAATTGATGGAACATTCTTAAAAGATTCTGGTGTTACAATCAACGAAATGAACTCTGGATGTATTTGTTGTAGTTTAGTAGGAGATTTCGAAACATCATTAAAAGAAGTCTTAGATACGTATCATCCTGATCGTGTTATTATCGAACCTTCTGGTGTTGGAAAATTATCTGATGTTATTAAAGCTGTTTCTACAATCAATAGTGATGAAATGGAATTAGATAATTTTATTACAGTTGTTGATGCTAAAAAATGTCGTATGTATACTAAAAACTTTGGTGAATTCTATAATAACCAAGTTGAACATGCATCATTAATTGTTTTAAGTCGTAGCCAAGACTTAACTGAATTCCAATTAAAAGAATGCTTAGATATCTTAAAAGGATTAAACGATCATTCACCAATCATTACAACTGCTTGGGATAAATTAAATGGTTTAGATATCATTAATGCTTGTGAAGTGAACATTCAAGAAGAATTATTGCATGAACATGATCATGACCATGAATGTTGCGGGCATGACCATCATGAACACGACCATGACCATGAATGTTGTGGACACGACCACCATGAACACGATCACGACCATGAATGTTGTGGACACGATCATCATGAACACAATCATGACCATGAACATGAATGTTGCGGGCATGATCATCATCACCATGACCATGATCATGAATGTGGTTGTGGACATCATCACCATCATGCAGATGAAGTTTTCAATAGTATCGGATTTGATACTGTTAAAAAATATAACGAAGTTGAATTAAGTGATATCTTAAATAAATTATGTAATGATGATAATGTTTTAAGAGCTAAAGGTTTTGTAGATAGTGGAAATGAAGATTGGTGGTATTTTGATTTAGTACCAGGTGAATTTGAAATTCGTTTAGGTAAACCTATTTATACAGGCCAAGTTTGTGTAATTGGTAAAGACTTAGATGAAAATACAATTAAGGAGTTATTTTTAGGATAAGCGTATGAATAAAACAAGAGTTTATTTGTTTACTGGATTTTTAGAAAGTGGAAAATCTTCATTTATCCAAGACACTCTTCTTGAACAAGGTTTTGGTGAAGATGAAAAAACTTTGATCATTGCCTGCGAAGAAGGTGAAGTCGCTTTTGATATTCCAGCTTTAGAAAAAGAAAATGCTTCTGTTGAATTTATTGAAAACGAAGAAGATTTAAATTATGAAACTCTTCTTCATTTACATCAAAAATACCAACCAACACAAGTTATGATTGAATATAACGGAATGTGGGATAATACAAAATTCGTGGATGAAATTTGTATTGATCAATGGCAAGTTGTTCAAATCCTTACAACGATTTCTGCTGAAACATTTGATCTTTATTACAACAATATGCGTGGACAATTCGTTTATCATGTTACTGGTAGTGATTTAGTTATTGTTAATCGTTGTGATGAAAATACAAAGAAATATCCTATTAGAGGAAGTATTAAATCTTTAAATCCAATGTGTCAAATTGTTTATGAAAATAAAAATAGACAAATTGAAGATTTAACTGTTAATGATTTACCATATAACTTAAATGATGATTATATTGAAGTAAATGATATGGATTATGGTATTTTCTGTATGCATATTATGGAAAATCCTCAAATCTATGAAAATAAAACAATTAAGATCAAAGGTAAAGTGATTGGCCGTGATAAATTAATTGAAAATGGTTTTGTTTTAGGTAGACAAGCCATGGTATGTTGTAGTGATGATATGCAACTTTTAGGTTTAGTATGTATTAGTAAATACGCTAAAGATTTAATTAAAGATGAATGGTTAGTGGTTGATGGAACCATTAGTTTAGAATATGATGAATCTATTCAAAGTAATATTCCTATTTTACATGTTGATCATTTAGAAGGTGCTAAACCTTTAGAAAATGAATATGTTACATTTGATTAAGAGCATTTAGCTCTTTTTCTATTTTATTTATAAATACTTTCATGTATAATGAATAGGCAAAAAGAGGTGGAAAAATGAAAGATTTTTGGTATGAATTAAAACATGTTTGTAAACAAAGTGGTGCTCGATATGGGATTTTACATACTCCTCATGGAGATGTGGAAACACCTATGTTTATGCCTGTAGGTACACTAGCTACAGTAAAAGGAATTGCCCCTGAAATGTTAAAAGAAATGGGATCACAAGTAATCCTTTCTAATACATATCACTTATGGTTAAGACCTGGGGAAGATATTGTTGCTAAAGCAGGTGGTCTTCATAAGTTTATGAACTATGATGGTCCTATGCTTACAGATAGTGGAGGATTCCAAGTTTTTTCTTTGGGAAAAACAAGAAAGATCAAAGAAGAAGGCGTTTATTTTAAAAGTATTATTGATGGTAAGTCTTTATTCTTATCTCCAGAAAAAGCTATCGATATTCAAAACAAATTAGGAGCAGATATGATTATGTCTTTAGATGAATGTGCTCCTTATCCAGCAACTTATGATTATATGAAACATAGTGTTGAAAGAACAATTCGTTGGGCTAAAAGAGGTAAAGAAGCGCATCATAATGAAAAACAAGCGTTATTTGGAATTGTTCAAGGTGGAGAATATCCTGATTTAAGAGAAAAATGTGCCAAAGCACTTGTAGAAATGGATTTCCCTGGTTATTCAATTGGTGGAACGAGCGTTGGTGAACCAAAAGATGTAATGTATAAAATGGTCGAAGATGCGGTTCAATGGTTACCTGAAGATAAACCACGTTATTTAATGGGAGTTGGTAATCCAATTGATTTAATTGAAGCTGCGATTCGTGGTATTGATATGTATGATTGTGTTTTACCAACACGTGTTGCTAGACATGGTGCTTTAATGACACATCATGGACGTATGAATATTAATAATGAAAAGTTTAAAGAAGATTTTACTCCTATTGATCCTGAATGTGATTGTTATACTTGTAGAAATTATACAAGAGCTTATTTAAGACATCTTCATAAATCAGATGAATTATTTGGAAAAACATTGTTATCGATTCACAATGTAAGATTCTTATTACAACTTTCAGAAGATATTCGTAAAGCAATTCAAGAAGATCGTTTATTAGATTTTAAAGAAGAATTTTTAGATAAATATGGTAGAGATGTTTATAAGAGGGCTTTTTAAATGAAACTAAGTGAATTTGATTTTGAACTACCTGAAGAACTCATTGCTCAACATCCTGTTGAAAAAAGAGATACTTCTAGATTAATGGTAGTAAATAGAGAAAACGGAAATATTGAACACAGACATTTTTATGATATTCTTGATTATTTAAAACCAGGTGATGTTTTAGTAAGAAATAATACAAAAGTTATTCCTGCTCGTTTATTTGGAATTAAAGAAGAAACAAATGGACATGTTGAAGTTCTTTTATTAAAAGAATTAAAGAAAGATACTTGGGAATGTTTATGCGGTAATGCACGTATTGTAAAAATGAATACAGTCATTACTTTTGGCGAAGGCTTATTAAAAGCAAAATGTATTGAAATCAAAGATGAAGGTATTCGTGTTTTTGAAATGATATACGATGGTATCTTCTACGAAATCTTAGATCAATTAGGAACAATGCCTTTACCTCCTTATATTAAAGAAAAACTTGAAGATAAAAATAGATATCAAACAGTTTACGCTAAAATTGAAGGAAGTGCAGCAGCTCCTACAGCTGGCTTACATTTTACTGAAGAAATCAATCAAAAAATAAAAGATAAGGGTATTGAAATTCTTGATGTATGTTTACATGTTGGTCTTGGAACATTTAGACCTGTTAAAGAAGAAAATGTTTTAGATCATCACATGCATAGTGAATTCTATATAATCAGTGAAGAAGTCGCTGATAAACTAAATAAAGCTAAAGCTAATGGTCAAAGAATTATTGCGGTAGGAACTACATCAACACGTACTCTAGAAGCTAATATGAAAAAATATGGTAAATTTAAAGCAACAAGTGAAAATACAGATATCTTTATTTACCCTGGATATAAATTTGAAGCTATTGATTGTTTAATCACAAACTTCCATTTACCTAAATCAACATTATTGATGTTGATTAGTGCCTTTGCTTCAAAAGAACTTATTTTCAAAGCTTACAAAGAAGCTGTCAAAGAAAAATATCGTTTCTTTAGCTTTGGTGATAGCATGATGATTTTATAATGAAAATCAATTACGACTTAAAATTCAAAGAAGAATTAGAAAAAATAAAAGGTACAAAACCCACCCTACTTCTCCATGTTTGTTGTGGGCCATGTAGCGGAAACGTTTTAAAAGAAATATCTGAATTTTTCGATATAACTATTTATTACTCTAATTCAAACATTTATCCAGATACCGAGTATTTTCGACGATTTCATGAATTAGAAAATTTTATTCAACGCTTTAATCAAGATTTCAATCAAAATATTCAAGTTGTTGAAAAAGAATATCAACCAAAAGAATATCTAAAAGATATTTCTCAATATAAAGATGAACCTGAAGGTGGAAAACGTTGTTATCTTTGTTATTCAAAGAGAATGAAAGATGCTTATGATTATGCATCTTTACATCACTTTGATTATTGGACAACTGTTTTAAGTGTTTCTCCACATAAAAATAGTCAATGGATCAATGAAATTGGCGCAAGCTTTAATCAAGAAAAAACACAATTTCTTTTCAGTGATTTTAAAAAGAACAATGGTTATTTAAAATCCGTTAAGTTCGCCACATTATATAATCTTTATCGACAAAATTATTGTGGTTGTGTTTATTCTTATCAAGATATGTTAGAAAGAGAAAAAAACAAGGAGTTATAAAAATAATTCCTTGTTTTTTATATTTTCGTTTCCTTTTTATTATAAAATATATTCTTTTAAACAATTTGTATAACGTAGATATCCTTCATGATTGATATGAAGTCCATCTTCATAGTAAACTTCAACAGGTTCACCTTTTTTATTACATAATATTGGATAAGCATTAATAAAAGTTACATATTCATAAGGAATTGTCTTCTTAAATTCCTTATAAATCATTTTTAATAAATCATTACTTCTCAATACACCAGGTGTATGTTTATAATCATGCATTGGTAAACATGGTAATGGTGAGACCACATAAATTTCACATTCAGGTAAATTATAATGTACAGTTTCTACAAGTTCTTTGACATTAATAGCAATATCTTTAGGTGATTGCATAACTGTTTTTCCTAAATCATTCGTACCAATCATATAAACAAGTTGTTTAGGTTTAAATTTTAAAACTCCTTCATCAATAAAATGAAGTAGCATTGTGGAAGTAATTCCACCAATACCACAATTATATTTATTATCTATTTCAGGAAAATATTTTTCTATATCCATAAATTGGGTGATAGAATCTCCAAAAAAGACAGTACCGCCTTCCTTTGCATTTTTATTTTGATCAATAATTTCTTTCATACGATCAATTGTCATTTCTCTTATTTGATAGTAATTTGTAAGAAATGTCATATTTTCTCTCATAATGTCGACCTCTTTTCTATATAATATTATTATATTTTTATTGTTTTATTTTTTCAATATTGAAAAAATATTGAATATACTTGAAAAAAGTGATATTTTATTATCATTAATATGAGGGGAGAATTATTATGGTGAAAATCGTCAAATTCGGTGGTTCATCTCTTGCAGATGCCCATCAATTTAAAAAAGTCGGTGACATTATCAAAAGTGATCCAGATCGTCGTTTTGTTGTACCTTCAGCGCCTGGTAAACGTTTTAAAGATGATATCAAAGTTACTGATTTATTATACAAAGCATATAACGCAGAAAGTGAACAAGAGTTTGAATGTACTTTTGATACAATCAAAGATCGTTATCAAAGTATTATCGATGAACTTAATTTAACAGTTGATCTTACTGAAGAATTTGAAGTTATTAAGAAAAACTTCCAAGATCAAATCAGTGAAGAATATGCAGCAAGTCGTGGGGAATATTTAAATGGTATCTTACTTGCAAATTATTTAGGATTTGAATTTGTTGATCCTGCAACATGTATCTTTATCGATGAACATGGAAATTATGATGATAAAAAAACAGATCCTGTTTTATCTAAAAAATTAAGTGAAGTAGAAAATTGTGTTATTCCTGGATTCTATGGTTCATGTAGTGAAGATCCCACAAAAATTAGAACTTTCTCTCGTGGAGGAAGTGATGTAACTGGTTCTATCGTTGCTAAATGTGGACAAGTTAAACTTTATGAAAACTGGACAGATGTTTCAGGATTCTTAGTTGCTGATCCACGTATTGTTAAAAATCCAGAAGTGATTGGAACAATCACTTATAAAGAATTACGTGAACTTTCTTACATGGGAGCAAGTGTTTTACATGAAAATGCTGTTTTCCCTATTCGTTCTCAAGGAATTCCTATTGTAATCAAAAATACTAATAAACCTGAAGATGCTGGAACTTTAATCGTTGAAAGTACTGTGCATAAACCAGATCATATTATTACTGGTATTTCTGGTAAACAAGGTTTTGCGACAATCATGATTGAAAAAGATATGATGAATGATGAAATTGGTTTTGGTAGAAAAGTTTTACAAGTTATTGAAGAAGCTGGTCTATCTTATGAACATACACCTTCTGGTATTGATACAATGAACGTAATTGTTGAATTAAATTCGTTCATTGAACATGAACAAGAAATTTTAGCTAACTTACATCGTGCCGTTGAACCTGATTCAATTGAACTTGAATCTGACCTTGCTTTAATTGCTATCGTTGGTCGTGGTATGAAAGATGGTCGTGGAGTTGCAGCAAAAGTATTTACAGCTTTAGCTAATAAAAAAATAAATGTTAAAATGATTGATCAAGGTTCTTCAGAATTAAATATCATTGTTGGTGTTAAAAACATTCACTTTAATGACGCAATTCGTGCTATCTATAATACATTTATTGAACAAGAATAAAGACTTTAGTCTTTTTTCTTTTTATTTAATTCATATAATTTCTCTAGGAATTATCTAAAAAAGATGTTATAATAAACAAGAGGTGGTCATATGAAAATATCAACAAGAGGGCGTTATGCTCTAAGATTAATGATTGATTTAGCCCAAAATAAAGAACAAGGAAATATATCACTTAAAGATGTTGCTAAAAGACAAGAAATTTCTATCAAATATCTTGAACAAATAGCTACTCCTTTAATTCGTGCAGGACTTATTAAAAGCGTTAGAGGTGCCCAAGGTGGATATTCTCTTACAAGAGATATGAATAAATATACAGCAAAAGATATTTTAGTTGCTGTTGAAGGTCCAATCGCTTGTGTTGCCTGTTTAGAAACTGAACCTAATCAATGTCCTCGTTATAGTGAATGTTTAACTCTTCCTTTTTATAAAGGACTAAATAAAGTTATTACTGATTATTTAGAATCCTATACTTTAGAAGATCTTGCTGATTTACATGGATATCAAATTGAATATATTATCTAATAAACATATCATTGATATGTTTTTTATTTAAAAATCGTGTATTTCTACACGATCAATCATCATAATGTTCTAAAAACAGATGTTTTCCTTCATCATCTTTATAAGCAACAATTGTTTTTAAATTGACATTTTCTACACTTTTAAAAATATTTCCTTCAACAAAAGGATTTACTTTCTTTAAATCCTTAATTAATTGTTTAATTTCTAAACGTTTAGAAGCATTTTCTTCATCATGAGCATCTTGATTTTCTTCAGTAAATTTACATGCACATTGTAAAAATGTTAATTCATGTTCATCTCTCCATGCCTTAATATCATCTTCACGAATAAGATACATCGGTCTAATAAGTTCCATTCCTTCAAAATTCAAACTATGAAGTTTAGGCATCATTGTTTGAATTTGTGCTCCATAAAGCATACCCATTAAAATAGTTTCAATAACATCATCATAGTGATGTCCCAAAGCAATCTTATTACATCCTAATTCCTTTGCCTTAGCATATAAATGTCCTCTTCTCATTCTCGCACATAAATAACAAGGAGATTTTTCTATATTAAAAACAGAATCAAATATTTGTGAATCAAATATTTGAATTGGAATATTTAATTTTTTCGAATTATCAATGATCATTTGTCTATTTACTTTATTGTACCCAGGATCCATTACCATAAAAACAAGTTCAAATTCAAATTTATTATGTCTTTTTAATTCTTGAAAGAGCTTAGCCATCAACATAGAATCTTTTCCACCAGAAATACATACAGCAATTTTATCTCCAGGTTTTACTAATTCATATTGATTAATAGC
>UMFJ01003098.1_pt1 | contig 10403 bp, 4 predicted proteins | sample 1964991 | NCBI WGS metagenome assembly UMFJ01 (sample SAMEA4836044, study PRJEB28245) | human gut metagenome | biome: gut microbiome; material: fecal sample | place: Denmark | collected 2008 | reverse complement strand
ATTCTTTTTACTTTTTTTATTCTTCTTATTCTTTTTAGCCTTTTCAACTTCTTTACATGCCTTATCATATTTTTTGACAATAGATTTTGCGTCACGAATACATTGATTGCATAAAGCACTAGGTAGTTTTGCTTTCACATCCGCAGTTGTTAATTTAGAAATACTTTTAATATTTTTAATTTCTTTAACACTTTCAATATTTCCATTATCTTTATTAGTATAATCAGAAACAATATTATTTACTGTAGAAATATATTCAGACATAGTATTTCTAGTTAACTCTATTTGATATTCAGTTGGATATAGTTTTACTGTTTCTGATAGTTGCATACGCTTCACCTATATTTTAATTTTATTTATTTCCTTTCTTTTAATTTATAATTCTATTATATATTATATGCATCAATACACGAAGTGTTGGACAATCAGTTTAAAAACAACTACAAAGGGATCTCCTTATATCCCCATGGCTAAAGCGAGGAGCTTTACGGCGCTCTTTGGTAAAAATAAACAGGCTATAATCCAAGACATTCATGTTGAACTGAGATGTAACAATCAAAGCAAGACCATCAATCTATTTTCTCATGTCACAAAACTGTTTGGCAACATAGATATTTTTGATTTCATCGGTATTAATAATCATAGCAGGTTCTCCAATAAAATCTTAAGATTTTGTTTGGAACAGGAAATATGATGATCAATATCAAAATCAATAACGTCATTACTTTTATCAAGGATGACAGGTAGAAAAGTATTTTCTTCTTCAAGGATCAAAGCCTTTTGTTTATAGAAGCTGGAAATACAAATATGATTGTCGTTACAATACTTTTAAATTGTTAAATCACTTTGTTTCTGTGCTTCGATAACTTCCTTCTATTTTTCTTTTCCTCTAATTATCAAAAAAGATGCACCTCCTTATTAAGTACATCCTTATTGTATTGAATTCATCCATTATTTATTTGACACTTACCTTTTTTATTATTTTATCTTTCTTTTTTTCTTCTTTCAATGGACGGATTGTCCAAAAAAAAGAAGTCACAATGACTTCTTAAAAATTTCATATTAACTTGCATACTATTTTACGTTATTTTTTAATTTTGTAAAAATAAATAATAACAATGTTCCTACAACTGTTGATAAAACAATTAACGCTAAATAATATAATGGATTATTGACCATCCATATTAAGAATAATCCTCCATGAGGAGAAGTAATTGAACATTCAAAATACATTGATAATGCTCCTGCAAGACCTGCTGCTAAACAACATGCTGGTAAAATGACAGTTGATTCTTGTTGAATAAATGGAATAGCTCCTTCAGATATAAAAGATATACCATTAATATAATTCATTAATGCATCTTTTCGATTAGAAAATCTATTTTTAGATAATGTTGCTGTTAAAGCAATTACAAATGGTGGAATCATTCCTCCAGCCATGACTGCAGCCATTGGATAATAATCATAACTTATAAGCATTCCTATTCCAAAAACATAGGCTGTTTTATTAATAGGACCACCATTATCAATAGCCATCATCATTCCTAAAACAAATCCAAATAAGATTTTTGTTGACATTTGAGATTCAACAAGTGAAACATATTGTAAAATATAGCTATGTGCTATATACAAATAACCATTTAAATAAATCATCACAAGTAAAACAATAACAGTTGATAAAACAGGATGGAATAATGATGCTTCTATTCCTTTTAAACATTGTGGTAAATAAGAAAATAATTTCTTTAAAATCAATGAAACAAATCCTGCTAAAAAACCAGCAACAATTCCTGCAAGCAAAGAAGTTGAATTAGCAGAAATTGATGACATTGAAATTCCTTGACAAACAATTAATCCACCAGCAAAACCTGAAACCATTGCAGGTCGATCTGCAATACTATCAGCAATATAGGCTGATACAATTGGAATAATCATGATTGTTATTAATTGTTGAACATAATTTATAAGTGTCAATGATTGATTTGATAATACCTGATCTTTAACAAGATATAAAATACCATATAGAACTCCACTTGCAACAAGGAATGGTAAAGCATGTGAAATACCATTCATTAAATGTTTGTAAAATAAACGTATGATATTTTGTTTTTCTTTTTTAGTATCATGATGATATATTTCACCATCGCCATTATTTGCTTTTTGAACAAGCTCTTCAGCTTTCGAAATCCCATCTCTTACAGGAACTTGAATTACTTTTTTCGCTTCAAATCTTTGCATTTCTACTTTTTTATCAGCAGCTACTATAATACAAGTACAATGATCAATATCATCTTGTGTTAATTGATTTTTAACCCCTTCTTGCCCATTAGTTTCTACTTTAATAGAAATATTTAATTTTTCTCCCGCTTGTTCTAAAGCTTTAGCCGCCATAAAAGTATGAGCAATTCCTGTAGGACACGCAGTTACTGCTAAAACAACAGGATGAACAATTTCTTTCACTTCTTCTTTTTTATTTTCCTTAGCATCTATTAATTGTAAAAATTCTTCTTTAGAAGATGCATTAATTAAAGCATTTCTAAAATCTTCTTCCATTAATAAAGTAGATAACTGTGCAAGAGCTTGTAAATGAGCACCTCCCGAATCTTTAGGAGCACCAATCATAAAAAATAAATAAGTAGGTTGTCCATCAAGAGATTTAAAATCTAATCCTTCTTTAACAACCATTGCAGATAATCCTGCTGTTTTCACACCTTCACTTTGTCCATGAGGAATAGCAACACCATCACCAATTCCTGTTGTACTTTGCGCTTCTCTATTTAAAACACTTTCTTTATAAATTTCTTTATCATTTAATTTTCCACTTTGATCTAATAAATCAACCAGATGATTGATTGCTTCTTCTTTATTAGAAACTTGTGGATTTAAATCTATCGAATTTATATCTAATAATTCTGTAATTCTCATTTCTAACAACCTTTCTTTTTTTGTCTATCATAAAACAAAAAAGTTGTTCAATCAAGAACAACTTAATCATACTGACATAACTTATAAATATCTTTGATACAAGTTCCTACATCTGCTGGTTTATGTGCATCACTCGCTGTAATAATATCCACATGATGTTCTTTAAAAATATCCAACAATTCTTTAGACAAACCTTTATCAGGATGATGATAACGATAATAACACCCTGTATTACATTCCCCTTTAACATGATGTTCTACTAATAATTCAGCAAGTTCATGATAAGTTGGTTTTAAATCATAAGTTGGATAATAACCAAACATTTTAATTGTATCAGGATGAGCTAATTGCGTAAATAAATCGCTTTTAACTAAATCAAAAATCAATTCATAATAACGATGATAAATATCATCTACATTATATTTTTCCCAAAGTAGTTCTTTAGACCAAGGCATATCATATAAAAGTCCATCAATAGAATGAATAGCTCCTACTAAAAAATCAAATTGATAGGGTTCTAAAATATGTCTTATTTCTTCTTTATATTCAGGAACATAACATACTTCTAATCCAAATAAAACTTCTATTGGAAGTTCTTCCTCTTTTACCTCATTAATTAAACGCACATAACTAGAAAGTGTATCTTTAAATTTCATTTTCTTATTAGCAAGCCATTCTCTTTGTTGATCACTTGCTTCTTTAACACCTTGATAAATAACTTCAAATTCTTTAAAACGATGTGTATGATCTAAAATTTGAATACGATCAAATCCTTGTTTATAAGCTTCATTAATAAATTCCATTACATATTCTTTAGTAAGTGGTCCGTTTTCTAAATGCATATGTCCATCTACTAGCATAGGCAATCCTCCATTCATGTTGTATACAATTATAGACTCTTTAATAAAAAAAACAATCCATTTAATAAAACATCTTATTACAAAAAAAGTAACAAAAACAGTAGATTATTTCCTCTCTATATTTTACTAATATTTGACTATTAAATTTATCATTAGATTTAAAATTTAAATTAGTAGCATATAAACATTTTAGCATACTTGGTATTTGTTAAGAAAGGTCGTTCAGTTTTGAATAGTGTCGTTAGGTATTTAAAATTGAAAACATCGAAAAAGCCTTTAAGCATCAACTTAAAGACTTTTTCTATTTCTCTATTAATTTTCTTTTTTTCTTACAAATACCATCACAAACATACTGCTTACTAGTAGCATCATTAATCCTATAATATTTGCATTATCTCCCGTTTTAGCTTTCGTTGTTTGTTTTGTATTTGATTTATTTATTAAAGTAGTTACCGTTGTTTTTAATTCTTTTTTATCTTTATAGATAATTGCATAATCACTGAACTTATCTGTTTCAAATGTTAAACTGTTTGTCTTTTCATCATATTTTGTTTCTAAGATATCTACTTTTCCATTATGACTTCTTGCGATATAGTATTCTCTTTTAGTTTTACTATCTTTATTGATTAGTTCTTCTGGAACTTTGATTGTTACTTTCAAGACTTTTGTAAGTTCATGTATACTTTCATTTGTTCCATTAACACTCTTATAAAGTGTAATATCTAAGTATTTTCCTACTTTATATCCTTTTGTACTTGTTTCAATAAGTTCATTTGTTTGTGCTTCTTTTACTTCTAATACGATTTCTATTTTCTTACCTTCTGCTACTTCACTTAATTCATTTGCTGTTATTTCTTTGTTTTCAATAAGGATATCTATAATTTCATCTCTACTTATTTCTACATCTCCTGTTGTTTTAACAGTAAATGATCCTGTTCCTATCTTATCATTTTCTTTTGGTAAAATAACATAAGCATATTCAAAGGATCCTGTATGGTTATTTCCTTTAGCTTTGATTGTTAGAACATGTTTTCCTTCTTTCGTTGCTTGATTATCTAATACTTCATAATCTTCTTTATTTAATGCTTTTCCATTGACTAAAACTTGTTCTACTTCTTGTGTTTGTTTTTCTCCTGTATATTTTAAGACATTTCCTAATACAACTGTTCCTTTATCAATCGATAATGGATTAATTGTATATGTTCCATCTTTAAAAGTAATATCATAATTTGGATTTGATCCTTCTTTTTGACTTACTTTTATCTTATATGTTCCTACATCTTCTCCTTCTTCTCTTGTAAGAATAATTCCTGTTAATTTATCATTACCAATAAGTTTATCATTTACATATGTAAATTCAGAGTCTTCATCTCCATATGTCTTTGATGCATCATTTACAGTAACTGTAATCTTTTTAGCTTTAACAGTAAGATTTATTTCTTTAGATATTTTTTTATAATTCTTACTTTCTTTTTGACTCACTGTAATGATTGCTTTACCTGCACCTTTAATAACTACATTACCTTCACTATCTACTGTAGCTACTTTTTCATCACTACTTGCATATTCAATAGCTGATTCATTATCTTTACTTTGAGCATGAATTGTAAATGCTTCATCACCATAAGTCTTTTCAACATCTTTTTGATCAACTGTTAATTCATGATTGATTTTATTAACAGTTAATGTTACTTCTTTACTATCACTATCATAGTTATGATCAACTCCTAATGTAACTTTTAATTTTGTTGTACCAGCATTATGAATTGTTACATTACCTTGATCATCTACTGTAGCTACATCCTCATTACTACTTGAATAAGATGATTTTCCATTACCTTTATGAGATACTTCTAATTTAAATCCTTGATCACCATATTTTTTATCATTCACTTCTTTTACTTTTAATCCAGCATCTGCACCTTTTACTACAAATTCAGCTGTATTTGTACCAGTTAAATTATAGTTTTTGTCATCGATACTTGCTGTAACAGTATATTTACCTGCATGACTAGGAACTTCTGTTCCATTAACTTCTGTTCCATCATACCCTATTCCTGTGTAAGTTAATGTTACTTCTGGATGATCGCCATTTTCTACATCATTTAACTTAGCTGTAGCACCTGTAATTTTTTCACCATAAGTACCACCATTAGGTGTTATTGTAACAGTTATATCTTTTGTTTTAATTGTATAACTTGTTGTGACATCTTCAGGTAACTTATAATTTTGATTACTTACTTTTGTAGCTGTAGCTTCATAAGTACCTGCATTTTTGTGTTGAGCTCCATCAACAGTAATTTCACATTCATCACCATCTGCTAAGTTACTAACTGTAGCTGTTGGTAATTGTTCTTTTCCATTGTAAGTTAATTCTTTGTTCCATTTTAAATCAATTGTTCTAGGATTGATTTTATTTGTGATTTCTTGTACATCTGCATCTTTAAAGTTTTTATTTCCTTCTACTTTGTAGTAAACTGTATATTCTTTGGCAGCTTTCCCTGTTGGAATTGATGTTGACCAGTTTTTATTGTCTAAAGAATATTTTACTGTTCCTCCATTAGTAGATGCTGCATTTACTAATTCTTGTTCACTTCCATTATATGTTAGTGTTTTTGTTGTTGGTTTCGTAACAACTGGTGTTGCTTGGGTAATATTGAATTTTACTGTTGTATCAATAGTACCGTCTTCCCATCTATAATTTGTAGGATCTTTTAAAGTCAATTGAACATCATATTCATTTACATCAATACCACCATTATTTTCTTTAACTGTGTATAAACCATTTTCTGAAATATTTGCAGTTAATGTTTGTCCTGTATATACTTTGCTTTCTACTGTTGGTTTTTTTACTTTTTCCCAGTTAACTGTAATATTATTTAATGTTGTTTTATTTCCTGATTTATCTGTTACTTCGATTGTATATGTTCCTTTTTTGGGAACTAATGTATAACTACCATTAGTAGGTTCAACTGTTTGTCCATCTACTTTTACTGTATCTAAATTATTATCAGTTACTGTAAATGTTTGTGTTTTCGTATATGTTTGATTGTTTTCTACACCTGATACTTGTGGTGCAATCGTATCAATTACGATACCATCTGTTGAAACATATTTAATATTTCCTGCTTTATCTATTACCTTGGCATAAATAACATAATTACTATCTTCACTAAATGTAACAGATTCTCCTTCTTTCCAATCTACTGCTTGTAATTGTTTCTCTGTTAGTGATTTTTCACTACCTGATTTATCAACATAATAATAGTATTTATTAACTCCACTACCTTCATCTGTAGCTGTAATTTCTGCTTTTTGTGTTTCTTTAAAGAATAAACCGAATGTGATTTTATTTAAAATACTTTTCCATGTTTTATTGGATACCTTTATTTCTGTATCAGGTGCTGTTATATCAGCTACTCCTTCAACTGTAATATCTGTATCTTTTTGAATATTTTTAATTGTGTATTGATTATTGTTATTTAATTGAACAGTTTCACCATTGACCTTAACAGCGAAATCTGTTGTTTTTGAATAGCCTTTATTTAATTTAAATGTTAATGTGCTTGATTCATTATAATCAACAACTGTATTACTAACATTTAAAGTATATCCAACTTGACTAACTGGAACATTTACTTTGATTTCTTGTCCATTGGCAATATATACTTCTTTTTCAGATGATGCATAATAGTTTTTACTATCTTTATATCTTACATAATACTTACCAGTAGATAATCCTTCTACAGTATTTCCAGTAATACTATGCCATTCATTTTCTCCATCTTTTTTATATTCCATTGATGAATCAACATCATTTAATCTTCCATCTGTTCCACCTTTATATGTTGTTCCTGTGGCTGTTACAGATGTTGGTGCTTTTCTTTGGGCTTTGACAATTTCGAATGTAACTGTTTTTTGTGCAGGTAATTTATAATTTGAATCACTCAATCCAGTTGCAGTTGCAGTATATGTACCTACTTCAGTTTGTTCACCAGAAACAGTCACTTTACATTTGTCATCTCCAACTGTATTAGTGACAGTTGCTGTTGGAACATGTGGTTTACCATCATATGGAATTTTAAATGTATTTGTTCCATCTAGTTTCCATGATAAAGTTGCTGTTCTTTGGGTAATAGTAATGAATTTTTGAGGAGACGATCCAGACTTATAAAGATCCGATCCCGAATTATATATACTTAAATAATATTTTCCTACGTCTGGATATTCTTTATTGACTTTAATATTTGTATCACGATCATAATATTTATATGAATATTGACAATTATCTAACATACTTTCAGGGACAAGTTCTGGTTGTTCTCCATATTCCCATGTGTATTTAACAATGCTAGGTGGAGTAGGTTCTGCTTTTAATACAGTAAATTTAAGTGATTTTGTTGTTAAACGCAAATAATGATTTGTTTCAGAAACTACTCCTCTAATATAATAAGTACCAGGTTTTAGACTATTTAACTCAGCTAATAGCTTATCTGAACTTATTGGTTTATATGTACTGTCGTCATCATCACATTTCTTGTATTCATAAGAAACAACTGCATTTGAATCTACATAATTCGGATCCATAAGATGACCATAACCATCATTGACTTTTACATATGGACCAAATTTTGATTGATATCCTTGATAAGTATATTCACAATTATCTTGTTCTTTCCAGTTCTTATCTTTGAAATATATTTTATTTGTATAATATTTTGCTTTCGTAATTGTGAATTCTCCAGAAACTGAAACTTGATTCATTGTTAGAGTTACTGAATAATCTCCTGGTTCTGTTGGTCTTTGTGATAATTGTTGTCCATTTTGATAATATGTTAATTTGTATGAATCTCCTGATATTGGAAAACTAGAGGTATTCTTACCAGCGACATTTTCAACCCAAGCATTGTCTCCTTTCTTATACCCTCCATCTTGTGTTTTTAATACTATTTTTGCTGTTGTAGTATCTGGATCCTGATAATTACATAAATTATTTCTTTCTTCTTCACTACAATAACCTTTTATTGTTTTTCCACTTTCATCGCTGTTATCAAGTACATAGTTCCATTTGTGAACATGTTTTGCTAAATATATATATTGACCTTCTTCGTCATATTTAAGATCAACTGTGTATAAATTATCACTATTTTTTACAAAGTTGATCTTATTCAAATCATTTCTGCTTACTCCTTTTGGAGATATTCTGTGTTTTTTTCCATCGTCTATTTTATAATCAATATCAATTGTAATAGGATCTCCATTATATTCTGAAAGATCAATTATACCATTCTCACCAAGTTTAATATCTATTCCACAACTTTCATCAAACTTTACATTTTTTAGTTTAAGTACTGTCGCTTTATTGTAAATACCAATACGATTTGCTTTAATTGTGGCATCATTAACATTCAAAACTCCCTCTACAGAGTTAAGTCCAACTTCATCAGATACAATCGTTCCACCACTACCATTGATTGTCATTGTTCCTGAATTTTCAACAAATCCGCATAGACTGTAAACATCATTTCCACTATAAGTAAATGTATGACCATTCATATTAATAGTTACATCAGTATTTCTGTCAGTCCTAATAAAATCAAACCTTCCACTTTTATCAGGATTATTAATAACATCGCCTAATATATTTAAAGCTATCGTTCCTATTTTAGAGCTATTATATTGTACACGAACTTTTGTACCAGCATTTTCCCATGTAGAATATTTCTTAGTATAATACGTACCTCCAGGCAAATTATATGTTCCTGGTGTACTTGTATAATACGTACTTCCATCACTTGAAATATTAGTATCTGCCGCAAATACATTTACAGGTACTTGTGTAAAAATCATCATAAATGTAAGTACGCTTGCTATTATTTTCTTAATTTTTATCTTCATAACTTTCTTTTCCTCCCCTTATTAAAAATTATTATGTTTAAAACTACTTATTTATTTGTTAATAAAAAACCTCCCTTGTCTATTCATATTTTACTATTTATGATACTTTATTTTTTCATTTGTCGCGAAATGTCGTTTTTAGGGTGTGAAATGCAAAAAGACCTCTTTCGAGATCTCCTAATAAATAATTTTTAATATTTTAAAAGAAGTCCACTAGGGACTTCTAAGTAGTCTATTTTCTCCATTGAGATGGAGCAAATAATAATAACATTGGGAATATTTCAAGTCGTCCTGCCAACATATCAAAAGATAAAACAAGTTTTGATACCAACAACAATGATAACATTTTTAATACGATTTGTGATAACACCGATATCTAAACAAAATCTTGATAAATCTCGATGTGTCCCTGTAATATATAAATGATTGCCTGGTTTAATAGCATAATTTCCATCTGGAATAATTACATCTTCATTATGACTTACAGCACATATTAAAATATTTGCTTTTGTAATTTTATGTAATTGATTTAATTCAACTCCATTTAAACGACTATGATCTTCCACAAAGAATTCAGCAAGCTCAACTTTTCCTCTTGAAAAAGTATCCACTTTAACAGCTGAAGGAAAAGATAAAACACGACAAATTTCACTTACTGCTTCAAGTTCAGGATTAACGATCATTGAAAAACCTAATTGATTTCTCATAAAATCACGTTGT
>UMFJ01009247.1_pt1 | contig 10483 bp, 8 predicted proteins | sample 1964991 | NCBI WGS metagenome assembly UMFJ01 (sample SAMEA4836044, study PRJEB28245) | human gut metagenome | biome: gut microbiome; material: fecal sample | place: Denmark | collected 2008 | reverse complement strand
GTGCTTTGCTGTGTCGGCTTAGGCAGCACTTTGAAAGAAGCACGTGACAAAGCTTACTGTACGGCTGAAAAGATCCACTTTAACGGGTGTCAATTCCGAAAAGACATCGGCCACCGCGCTCTTTAAATGTATTGTAAAAACCGACTTTTTTCTCTTTTATGTGCAGCTGTCTTCTCTACCGGTGCAGCTGCGCAAACCGTTGTTCCGAAAGTTGTACCTCCGAACAACGATAAAACGCCTGCTCCTTTTTCTTATCCTGCCGATTTTGCCTCTCCGACTTTTGATCAAAAAGAGAATATCGGCAGTTATCTTCAGCTCGGGGTTTTTGACGTAATACTCGGTCAAACGCCTCTTTCTATTGCAATACATGTTTTGGGAGGAGAACTTCACTTTACGCAGGATAAGACGCCCTTCCTTTGCTATTCCGCCCCAGTTCCTGAGATTCAGCAGAAAGTAAAGACTAAGAAGAAGACAGAAGAGAAAGAGGAAGAGCCCGCCGAGCCATTTTTTCAAAATATTTGGCTGACTGTCGGCAGCAGAGGAGAAATCTCGGAGGCGAGACTGCAGAAGCTCAATGCCACAGCGCAAATGTGCCCGCCTCTTCCTGAGGCCTACCGGGAAGTATCAATCAACGGCATATTCATCAATGAAACCGCTAGGCAATTAAAGAGCCTGGTAATTCCGGGAATATCAGCTGAAAACGCAGAAAGCCAGTGGAAATATTGGTTCAGTCTTTTGCCCTCCGATCGCCCTGGGTACAATCAGGCAGGCTTATTCGGCATCAAACTCGACAATGATACGGTCGATCAGATCATCTCTGTCAGCATTCCTCTTAAGGCTCAATAGTTTCTATGAGAATCGGCATCTTCGGCGGAAGTTTCGACCCCGTTCACTCGGCCCACATTCAAATGGCCTTAGGAGCAAAATTGCAGCTGAATCTTGACGAACTTTTTTTAGTCCCTACCCGGCCCTGGCAAAAAACTGCCAGGGCTTCCGATGAAGATCGTCTCGAAATGCTAAAAATTGCCTGCGCTCCTTACAGCTCTCATCTAAAAATTGATACTCGGGAGCTCGTGCGCGCAGGGCAATCTTATTCCATTGATACGATTTTCTCTTTCAGAAAGCAATTCGGTCTGGATTGCAAATTATTTTTTGTAATGGGGGCCGATCAGTGGAGGAATTTGACTACCTGGGTACAGTGGCAAAGATTTCCAGAATTAACAAACTTAGCAGTTTTCAAGAGAAACGGGATAGCCTTTTCGGATCCGTATAAGGCTAAATACAAAGTCTTACCTGCAAGCGACTCTAAAAACTGCTCAGCGTTCGGGGGGATCTTCCTTCTGAATCTTCCGGAACAGGATGTCTCTTCTTCTGCGATTCGACAAATTCTGTTTCAAGAACCTTCTCGAAGCTCATCTATTGTTGGTCTCGATCCAAACGTCCATAACTATATTCTGGAACATAAACTTTACCTTCCCAGAGAAGGCTCTCATAAGGCATAACGTTTTTTGTTTGCAAAAATTAAAAAGGCCGCTCGAAAGCGGCCGATAGTTCTCAAAGCGACGGTCTTAGAAAATAATTGGATCGTAATAGCCCGCAAAGAGGATTGACGCTCTTAGCAAGAGTGCGCCGATAATACCAAGGACGGCACTGCAAGCTAAAATCTTGTGACTTCTGGTCAGCAAATTCAGCAAAAGAGGAATCACTGAACCAAAGATGATCACGCCAAACCAGAACATCGTAGACTGCGGTCCACTAATAAGACTTTCGGCACCGGCTCTTGCTCCAGTCAAAGCGGAACCTAAAGCAACATGGACGAAAGCAAAAATTGTAAACAGTTCGGCGATTTCAACCCAGAAGGCGGTTCTACGGCTCCAGCGGACAGTATCAGGATTAATCAGTTTGAAAATCATGAGCAATTCGATGCAACCAATGGAACTTGCCATTCCGGACATGATCCACAGCAACGGAATCAAAGCGGTATTCCAAAGAGAAATGCCTACAGCTTGAGTCAACAAGAAGCCTGAATAAATCGTGCAGCACACACCGAGCAATGCAAAGATGCCGTTAAACCAATCAGACTGTGCCATTGCCTGCCACTTCTCTCCTTTGAAGAAAATGCCGGCGCAAATAAAAGAATAAAAGACAGAAGCAATGCACAAGATTGACAATAAGCAGATACCGATCAGCATCCACGACTGGAGATTGAGGGCCAAATCCATTAAGGAGCTAAATACTGCGATCGGTAAATTCAGCATGCGCCCAAGATGGCTGACGACCAAGAGAGTGCCGACGATGCCTGAAACAGTCAAAACATATACGAAGTTTTTTTGACGAATCCAGTAATTTAAGAAGAATCCCATGCCTGCTAAACCAACAAGCCAAAGGAATATTGCAATTGTCCAACCCCAGTGGGCGGCTTGAAGCTGAGGTGTAAGTGAGGTTAATTCAATCATTTTGACACCACTACGTAAAAGTTAGGCTTCGTGCCTTTGTTAGGCATAAGCAATTCTGTACGGCATGAAGCAATTTTTTGAGAAATTTCACTCTTTGGATCAAGAACATCTCCAAACAATCTAGCCTCAGCAGGACAGGCTTGAACACAGGCCGGCTGCTGACCGTCTTGAATCAGCTTCATGCAGCCTTCGCTAATGCATTTAACCGGCAGACCGCTGTCAGGATGAGACCACCTGGCATCGTACGGGCAGCTGGCAATGCAGTAATTACAGCCGACACATTTGCTTGGGTCGTTACGAACCAAGCCGTTTTCATCGTAATAATTGGCACCGAACGGACATGTTTTTACGCATGGAGCATTTTCACACTGCTGGCACTGAACAAGAAGATTAACCGGACGGTTGGTTTCGGATCGATAAACTTTGATATTGGAAGCCGGCAGGTTTGTCCCCGGAATATTTCTATTCATCATTTCCGGAAAATTAGTCTGGGAGCAGGCCAAGATGCAGGCTCCGCAACTGATACATTGGGTTGCATCAAATAGATGTGCGAGTTGTTTTGTTTTTGCAGCCATTTCTAGCCTCTCACTTTATTGATTCGAACAGAGCAGTTATTAGCCACGTTTCCGAAGAAGGGCTGAGCGTATCCCGTGGCGAACCAATGGGAGTTAATTCCTTCTTTGACAAATTGATAGTTAGGATCGAGCAAGTTCTTTGTTCTCACGCCGCCGGAGAATCCGAATGCGAAGACGGCTCCCGGAATAACTTTTTTAGTCACAGTAACAGCAGCTCTTCCCTTTGCTTTGGTATCAATACCTTCGATCTCGACAATCTCATGATTCTTGATGCCTAACCTTGCAGCATCTTCCGGATTTATCCAGACAGTCCTGTCGCCTAAATATCGAGTGGGTTCCGTAAACATGTTCAAGCCGGAACAGGTTTGACAATTCTTACCGGACACCAAAACAAATTCGTTGCTGTTAGGTTTCGGGGCCGTGTAAGCCGGTGCCGGAACATATCCGGTAATAGGGGAAACAGCCTTTGAACAAGCTGGATTTGAAAGGCTCTTGAAAGAGTAGATTTCAGCTTTTCCGGAAGGTGTTCCGAAAGGCTTTTTATATGGATAGACGTCATAAACCTTAGGTTTGATAGTGGACCATCCTTTAGTAGCCATGTCTTCGCAAATTTGTTTACCCCAACCCGGGACAGCTTTCTCACAATCGGCAACAAGCTTGTCATATCCACGCTGTGCAAATGCATTGAAATACTGATTGAACTCTTCAGCTGTTTTGCATTCTTTATAGCCGACTCTTTCGGCTCTTTCCGGAAAAGCTCTGCGGAGGATTTCAAGAAGAATCCAAACGTCATGACGTGCATCGCAATCTTTAGGCGGTGTAAGCTGAGGATCTGACAAATAAATGGAGCCGTCTAATGCCCATTTAACACCGGATATATCTTTTCGTTCTAAAAAGTAAGTGGCAGGGAGAACATAGTCAGCATAGTCCACAATTTCTTGCGGAAGGACATCCTGAACAACACAAAGTTCAAGTTTCTTTAGATGATCAGCCAACTTCTGAGAGTTTGCTTCGCGGTGGAACATTGTTGTACCAACGAAGAATGCAGCTTTAACCGGATACGGCTTGCCTGTTGCAGCAGCCTCAAGTGCGACTTTAAAAGTCCCTGCAGCATCAGGATAAACAATTTTGTCTATACGCTTTTCCGGCGCCATCTTCCATGTTTCACCGTTCGGGCCTTTTCCTGCTGACACACTTGGAACCTTCAAGCCTGCACCTGCAGTCACAACCAAACCACCTTTAGCATCAATGTTTCCGTTGATAGCATTAGCAATAGAGATTAGTTGGTAAAGCTGTACGTCAGTCCCGTTTTTGGAACTGTACCAACCATCGTCAATTACACCTTTAAAATCGGCAAATTCTTTAGCGATTCTGCGGATTGTTCCGGCAGGAATTCCAGTGATTTCAGAAGTTTTTTCCGGTGTGTACTCGGCCATTTTCTCTTTTACAAGAACAAAGGCTGACTTCACGGGAATGCTAGTTCCGTCAGCTAATTTAACTGTTGAGCCAGCGTTGAGATCAGCTTTAAAAGCAGGGTCTTCATCGAATCCAACAACAATGCCTTTTTCATTTTTCTTGAGGCCACGGAACGAGATATTGCCTTTGGAATCCATTACGACATACATGGATTTGCTGCCATTAGAACAAATATCGCTCTGAGTTAAAGGCTGTCCGTCTTCTTTAATTAGATAAGCGCCGTTCGTATGCTTTTCAATGAAAGAAAGATCCGCAGTACCTTGTGTGATCATCTCGTTAATTAAGGAGGCCACGAAAGCCCCGTCCGTCCCCGGACGGATAGCGACCCAGTCGGCATCACCGTAAGCAATGTCGGGCATACGCGGATCAATTGAAACTACTTTAGCGCCGTTTGCTCTTGCTTGATTTAAAGTATGAAGAGCCCCCATCGAAGCTCCCATAGAGCGTCCAATCAGGATTAAGTAACGCAAATTGGCATAATCCGGTTCCATCTTTCCAGCCCCGTCAAAACCTTTGCCGAAAACCAAATTGCGGCCTGCGATGCCTCCAGCGTTGCAGGAAGATTGATGTCCGATATTATTCGGAGAACCGAGAGGGAAAGTCAGCCACTTGCTGTAGCCAGAGAAGCTGTGGGAGGTAGAAACTACACTGCTTTCTCCGTTTTTCTGAACGATGTCTTTAAGTCTTGCAGCGATATCATTTAAAGCTTCATCCCAGGTAACTTCTTCAAATTGACCAGCGCCTTTTTCTCCTACACGTTTTAATGGTTTACGTAAACGCAGAGGATGATTCCACACCCACATGGCCGCCGCGGAGCGACCGCAATATCCTTGCTGCGGGTGACCAGGATTGGGGAAGATACGAACAGAATGTTCAGAGAGCGGTTCACCATCTTTGCGCATGGCGAGCAAACCGCAGAAGGCGCCGCACATGGTGCAAGCTACAGGATGTTTTGTCCAACCTTCTTTTTCAAGTTTTTCAATTTTTTTGGCAAAAGCCCAATTATTGAGTGCAGGAGCCGCTGCTATAGAAGCGGCAACTGCGCCGCCTTTCATCAACGTCCTCCTTGAGACAGAGAGGTCGATAATTTGGTTACTCATAGTTAAAGTCCTACTTGGAATGGGGTATTACTACCGGGTAGGTAGTCCAAAAATACTAGGACTTTTACCATTTGAAATAAATTGGATATTTAGCTTACAACACTTATCTAATAAGGAAATCCCTTATAAATTAATTAAATTTAAACAAACCTCATATTATTTCTGAGCTCTTTATGAGATTTGCTTTTCCTTCGTAACCTAAGTCCTCAATTCGCACACTTTATGTTCCCGCAATTGAGTAGGGAGGTTTTTTCCCGTCCCTCTCACACCGCAATTTACTGGCGTGCCGTTCGGCACCAGGCGGTTCCTTAATCTAGTTGGAGTCACTGTCTCTACCATGAGCGACAGTTCTCCAGCCACACCCATCCTCCTTGATTTTCAAACCTCTTTCCCGTTAGGGAGGAATGTAGAACCCAAGAACCCGCTATTCTCCAATATACTTTGGAGCTGTATCCCCATTGATAAGCTTAGCCTTTAGCTATTCCAAACTTAACAAGGGCTCGTATTCTTGCTCTCGGAGTTTTCCAGATTTTCCAATACATTTGCCTAATCCGTCTTCTTATCTACTGCTCGAATTTCAGTCTTTCATTCTTTGTCAGCCCGTATTTGAAGTAGTTAGCCCAGCCTGTGATAAATTTTCGGAGTTTACTTTTGCACTTCCCCAATCCTAGCGGACATCTCCTATCTAGTATTTCTCTGACTGTGTTCTTGAATTTCTTCCTGCTCTTCTTATAAACAGCAGTTTTCCATTCTTCTCCCCCACTATCCTTGTTTCGTCTTTTATAAAACGTGTACCCAAGGAATTTAACGTCTTGACTCAGATGACATATCTTGGTCTTGTCCTCGGTTACTTTCAAAAATAACTTCTGTTCGATAAACTTCTTATGACCTCAGCTGTCAAGTCAGAACAACTGATAGTTTGTAATAGCATCTTTCATTCATATTCTTATCCGACTTTTTTCAGCCGTACGAATGTTCGACAAACATGCTCATCAAAGTCTAAGCATTCAAAAATATATTGCTGCTCAAGTTTCCACTGAATTTATGTCTCTAATTAATGTAAGATGCCTTCAACCGACAAATTCTGACTTGACATTTTTAAAGGTTAATAATTCCCTTGCCGAAATTTATTTTCGGTAAAGAAACTTCTATTTTCTTGTACGAAGCTTACTTATACAGCAATTCTTTCCTTGTAGGACACGCAGATTGATTTGAATACACGTTACACACCGTTATAAATGAAGATAGTCTTCTTATTCGACATGTTGGTTGAGCTCATATGCTCATGGCCATGATGAATACCATCTCTCATTTCTTTGTTTTTTCTAAGTCTTTGCTGACTTTCGTTCATATCAGGTTTTATGAAAGATTAAAGTTTGGTCCTTCACTCACACTCTTGAGCTACTATGGCCGTTGCTGACTTCTCTGCCTTCGCTGTTGCTACGACTTCTGTCGCGACAGAGACCTCCACGGGTAAGTACAACATCTTTTCTTCCATATATCTGCCATATTTACCACTCCGGTTTCTGTGTAGGTATTGGACTTTGCGTTCTTTTGCACGCTTATCTTCCGGATAGGCCTGTATGTGGTCTATTCGTCAGACCAGAACTTTGCCGCCGGCTTCCTTCACCCGACAGGTCGCCCCTGCCGGCTTGTCTTAAGTTAGGTCTTAGCCCTACCAGCTCGACCACGGGACTTGCACCCGCTAGATATCGCACATGCCGTGCGCACAAGACAACGGCCGCCCAAAGGCGGCCGCGTCTTTAGTCTGAGCAAAGAATTAGAAAACGATTGGATCGTAGTAACCGGCGAAGAGAACCGAAGCTCTAAGGAAGAGTGCTCCCATAATGCCTAACACGGCACCGCAGGCTAAGACCTTGTGATTCTTAGTCACCAGATTCAAAAGCAATGGAGTTACACAACCACAGATAATCACACCGAACCAGAACATAGTTGACTGAGGTCCGCTGATAAGACTTTCTGCACCGACGCGTGCACCGGTCAAAACTGAACCTAGGGCAACGTGGAGGAAGGCAAAAATTGTGAAGAGTTCTGCAATTTCAACCCAGAGAGCGGTTCTGCGGCTCCAACCTACAGTGTTAGGATTGATAAGCTTGAAAACCATCAAAAGCTCAATACAACCGATAGCGCTGGCTAAGCCCGACATAATCCAAAGCAGTGGGATCAACGCTGTATTCCAGAAAGGAATTCCGACAGCCTGAGTCAACAAAAATCCGGAATAGATTGTGCACAAGACACCAAGGGCTGCAAAAATAAAGTTAAACCAGCTTGACTTAGCCATCTTCTGCCACATTTCTCCTTTAAAGAGAATACCGGCGCAGATTAGTGAGTAAAAAACGGCCCCGATGCACAGCACTGACAGCAAAACAATACCGATGAGCATCCAGGACTGTGTATTAAACGAACCGGCTGACAGAGCACTGAAGAGGGCAATCGGCAAGTTCAGCATGCGTGCCAGATGGCTTGCCACCAACAGTGTGCCTAAGATTCCGGAAACTGTAAGAACGTAAACGAAGTTCTTCTGACGAATCCAGAAATTCAAGAAAAAACCCATGCCGGATAAGCCGACCAGCCAAAGGAACATGGCAATTGTCCAGCCCCAATTTGCGGTTTGAAGCTGAGGTGTAAGAGAAACTAATTCAGTCATTTGGACACCACTACGTAAAAGTTAGGCTTCGTACCTTTATTAGGCATAAGCATTTCTGTACGGCTAGAAGCAATTTTTTGAGAAATAGCGCTGTTCGGATCCATCGTGTCGCCGAAAAGTCTTGCTTCAGCAGGACAAGCCTGGACACATGCCGGCTGTTGTCCGTCTTTAATCAGCTTCAAACAACCTTCGCTGATGCATTTGACAGGCAGACCGGTATCCGGATGAGACCATCTGCAATCGTACGGGCAGCTGGCAATACAATAGTTACAGCCGACGCATTTGCTCGGGTCATTTCTTACCAAGCCGTTTTCATCGTAATAGTTAGCTCCAAACGGGCATGTGCTTACGCATGGAGCGTTTTCACATTGTTGGCACTGAACCAAAATATTGACCGGACGATTTTCTTCAGAACGATAAATCTTGATGTTTGAAGCAAGTAAATTTCTTCCCGGAATGCTTCTGCGAGCCATCTCGGGGAAGTTGGTCTGAGAACAGGCCACAATGCATGCACCGCAGCTGATGCATTGAGTGGCATCAAACAGGTGTGCTAGTTGTTTTGTCTTTGTCGCCATTTTTTAGCCTCTCACTTTATTAATTCGAACGGAACTGTTATTGGCTACGTTGCCAAACATCGGCTCCGCATAACCTGTTGCGTACCAGTGAGTGTTAATACCTTCTTTAACGAATTGATATTCCGGGTTAATCAAGTTCTTGGTACGGATACCGCCGGAGAACCCAAAGACAAACACAGAACCAGGAATGACCTTGCGAGTCACTGTTACCGGCGCTGTCGCCTTAACCTTGGTATCCAAACCTTCAATTTCAACAATTTCTTGATCTTTGATGCCAAGTCGTGCTGCGTCGTCGATGTTCATCCAAACTGTTCTATCGCCCAAATAACGTGTAGGTTCAGTGAACATATTCAACCCGGAGCAGCTATTGCAGTTTTTACCTGAGACCAAAACAAACTCATTAGAGTTAGGCTTCGGTGCCGTATATGCCGGAGACGGTTTGTAGACAGGGAACGGAGTAAAAGATTTCAAAAATCCCGGATCAGAGAAAAGCTTAAAGGAATAGATCTCAAGTTTGCCGGACGGTGTTCCGAATGGCTTCTTGTACGGATAAATTCCATAAACCTTCTTCGTAATCGTAGACCAACCTTTTGTGGCGATATCTTCTTGGATTTGTGCTTTCCAACCCGGTTTTGCCTTATCGCAGTTATCAAGGAACTGGTCGAAACCACGCTGTGTAAAGGCATCAAAATACTTGTTAAACTCCTCGGCTGTCTTACACTCTTTATAACCTACACGCTCGGCTCTTTCCGGGAAGGCTCTGCGGAGGATTTCAAGAAGAATCCAGACATCGTGACGAGCTTCGCATCCCTTAGGAGGTTCGATCTGCGGATCAGACAGATAAATGGAACCGTTCAGAGCCCATTTAACGGTGCTCATTTCCTTTCTTTCCAAGAAATAAGTTGCCGGAAGAACATAATCGGCATAATCCACAATTTCTTGAGGAAGAACGTCCTGAACTACGCAAAGTTCAAGTTTTTTGAGGTTGTCTGCCAGCTCCTGGCTGTTAGCTTCTCTCTGGAACATTGTTGTTCCGACAAAGAAGGCAGCCTTGATAGGATACGGTTTTCCCGTTACAGCGGCCTCGAGAGCTACCTTGAAAGTCCCTTCTGCATCAGGGTAGATAATCTTATCGATTCTCTTTTCCGGAGCCATCTTCCAAGTTTCGCCGTTAGGCCCTTTACCTGCGGCAACGCTTGGGATCTTCAATGCGGCGCCGGCTGTAACTACCAAGCCGCCCTTGACATCGATGTTGCCGTTAAAAGCGTTGGCGATGCAGATTAATTGATAAAGCTGAACGTCCGTACCGTTTTTAGCGCTGTACCAACCGTCGTCAATAACGCCCTTGAAGTTAGCGAATTCTTTTGCGATAAGACGAATCTTAGCAGCAGGAATACCGGTAATTTCTTCTGTTTTTTCCGGAGTGAACTTTGCAAGTTCCTCTTTAATAAGAACAAATGCTGTTTTAACGGGGCACTCGGTACCGTCGGCCAACTTAACGGAAATGTTGGCGTTAAGGTCTGCTCTGAAAGAAGGATCTTCATCAAATCCAACAGCGACTCCTTTGTCGTCTTTCTTAACTCCGCGGAAAGCTAAATTACCTTTACCATCCGTCACTACATAAAGCGATTTG
>UMFJ01016776.1_pt1 | contig 10581 bp, 7 predicted proteins | sample 1964991 | NCBI WGS metagenome assembly UMFJ01 (sample SAMEA4836044, study PRJEB28245) | human gut metagenome | biome: gut microbiome; material: fecal sample | place: Denmark | collected 2008 | reverse complement strand
GGGTTGCCATGGGAAATGCCTGTGATGTTTTAAAAGAAAAAGCAAATATTGTTTGTAAATCTATTGTAGATGATGGATTAGAAGATGTTTTAAAAATTTTATTTAGTGAGTAGGAGAAATTTATGATTCAATTTCATGAAGAAAGTAAAACTTTTCATTTATATAATGATCAAATCAGTTATATCTTTAAAATCTTAAAAAACAATCAATTAGGTCAACTCTATTATGGAAAAAGAATTCATGATCGAGATAACTTTGATCATCTTTTTGAAACAAGTCCTCGACCAATGTCATCTTGTAGCTATGAAGGTGATCTCACTTTTTCATTAGAACATATTAAACAAGAATATCCTGTTTATGGTTCTGGTGATTTACGTCATCCAGCAATCGACATCACCCAAGAAAATGGCAGTCATATTTTAAACTTTGAATATGTAAATCATCAAATAATTCAAGGTAAACCTCAATTAGATCATTTACCTGCAACTTATGTAGAAAAAGAAGATGAAGCACAAACATTGATCATTACCCTATATGATGATGTTATTGATACAAAATTACAGTTAAGTTATACCATTTATCATGATTTACCTGTTATTACAAGAAATGCTTTTATTATTAATGAAGGAAAACAAAAATTAAGACTTAATCAAATGATGTCTATGTCTTTAGACTTACCTGATCAAGATTATGAAATGATTGAACTTACAGGATCATGGGCAAGAGAACGTTCTATTAAAACAAGAAAACTTACTGAAGGTATTCAAAGTATTTATTCTTTAAGAGGCTGTTCTTCTCATCAATTTAATCCTTTTATTGCTTTAAAAAGAGAAAATTGTAAAGAAACAAGTGGTGAAGTTTTAGGTTTTAGTTTGGTTTATAGTGGTAACTTTTTGGCCCAAGTAGAAGTCGATAATTATCATGTCTCACGTGTATCTATGGGAATTCATCCTCATTGTTTTGAATATCTATTAGATCATTTAGATTCTTTTCAAAGTCCTGAAGTTGTAATGGTTTATAGTAATCAAGGACTGAATAAGATGTCACAAACCTATCATCAACTTTATCAAAAAAGACTTGCTAGAGGAAAGTATCGAGATCAAGTAAGACCTATTTTGGTGAATAATTGGGAAGGAACTTATTTTGATTTTAATGAAGATAAGATTGTTTCAATGGCTAATACAGCAAAAGAATTAGGAATTGAGTTATTTGTGTTAGATGATGGTTGGTTTGGTAATAGAAATAATGATCATCAAGGATTAGGAGATTGGTTCCCTAATTTAGATAAACTGCCTCATGGAATTCGTGGTCTATCAAAGAGAATTCATGATTTAGGTTTAAAATTTGGATTATGGTTTGAACCAGAGATGGTCAATGAAGATTCTAACTTATATAGAAATCATCCTGAATGGATATTAAAAACTCCTCATAGAAAGAGTTGTCATGGAAGAAATCAATATATTTTAGATTTTTCTAATCATGAAGTTGTTGAATATATTGCCCAAGCAATGATGAATGTGATTGATGATTCCTATATTTCATATATTAAATGGGACATGAATCGTTGTATGTCAGAAGTCTATTCAAGCACTCATGATGTTTCATCACAAGGAAGAGTCATGCATGAATATATCCTAGGTGTTTATCATTTATACGATGTTCTAACAACTAAATACCCTGATATACTCTTTGAATCCTGTGCAAGTGGAGGAGCACGTTTTGATCCAGGAATGCTTTATTATGCCCCTCAATGTTGGACCAGTGATGATACCGATGCAATAGAAAGATTAAAGATTCAATATGGAACTTCTCTTGTTTACCCACTTTCTTCAATGGGATCACATGTTTCAGCAATTCCTAATCATCAAACATTTAGAAATACACCACTTGAAACACGTGCTAATGTAGCTTATTTTGGTACTTTTGGTTATGAATTAGATGTTAATCAATTAACCTTTGAAGAAAAAGAAATTATTAAAAAACAAATTAGTTTTATGAAACAATATCGTTCTTTATTTCAATTTGGAACATTTTATCGTTTAAAAAGTCCATTTACATCAAACGAAACAGCCTGGATGGTTGTCTCTCATGATAAAACACAAGCAATTGTTGGTTACTATCGACCTTTACAAGAAGTTAATGTAGGTTATCGTCGTTTACCTTTATTAGGTTTAGATGAAGATAAGATGTATCATGTTAATGGTTTAGATTTATATGGAGATGAATTGATGAATGTGGGACTTATTATAAGTGATAGTTCTTGTGGTGAAAATAAGGATGGTATTGGAGATTATTATTCTAAATTATATATTTTAAAGGAGAGAAAAGAAAATGAGTAATGAATGGTGGAAGAAAGAGATAGCTTATCAAATTTATCCTAAGAGTTTTAAGGACTCTAATGGAGATGGAATTGGTGATTTAAGAGGGATTATTGAAAAGCTTGATTATTTAAAGGATTTAGGAGTGACTTTGTTATGGTTATGTCCTATTTATAAATCACCTATGGATGATAATGGATATGATATTTCTGATTATTATGATATTAATCCTGAATTTGGAACAATGGCTGATTTAGAAGAATTGATTGAAAAGGCTAAAGCTAACGGAATTAAGATTATTATGGATCTTGTTATTAATCATAGTTCAGATGAACATGCTTGGTTTCAAGAAGCTTTAAAAGATCCAAATAGTCCTTATCATGACTATTATATCTTTAAATCCTCTAAAGATGGTAAAGAACCAAATAACTGGAGATCTGTTTTTGGAGGTTCAGTATGGCAAAAGGTAGAAGGTAGAGATGAATATTATTTCCATGCTTTTTCTAAAAAACAACCTGATTTAAATTGGGAAAATCCAACTTTAAGACAAGAACTTTATAAAATGATTAATTGGTGGTTAGATAAAGGAATTGCGGGATTTAGAGTTGATGCAATTAACTTTATTAAAAAGGATCAAAGATATTTAGATGGTCCTATTGATGGACAAGATGGTTTAAGTGCTTGTTTTGCTTATTCTAGAAATCAACCAGGAATTGAAGTATTCTTTGATGAATTAAAGAAAGAAACTTTTGAAAAGCATAATTGTATGACAGTCGCTGAAGCTGTTGGAGTTCAATATAAGGATTTAGGTATTTTTATTGGTGAACAAGGATGTTTTTCAATGATGTTTGATTTTAATTATTGTAATTTTGATATTAGTGAAGATGAAGAATGGTTTAAAAGAAATGATTGGACAACTAAACAATTTAAAGAACTCTTATTTACAAGTCAAAGAGAAGTACAAAAACTTGGATGGATTGCTAGTTTCTTGGAAAATCATGATCAACCTAGAGCAATCGATAAATTTGTCTTAGATAAGAAAAATCATAATTATTATTCTCAAACAATGCTTGCTGGTATGTTCTTTAATTTAAGAGGAACACCATTTATCTATCAAGGTGAAGAAATCGGTATGGAAAACTTTGAAAGAGAAAGCATTGATGAATTTGATGATATTGGAAGTCATGGACAATATCAAAGAGCCTTAGAAGAAGGCTTTACTAAAGAAGAAGCCATGCATTTCCTTAACCTTAGAAGTAGAGATAATACCAGAACACCAATGCAATGGGATAGTAGTGAATATGCTGGATTCAGTAATCATGAACCATGGTTAAAAATGACAGGAAGCCAAGATAAAATCAATGTTGAAAGTCAATTCAATGATCCAAATTCAATCTATAGCTTCTATAAAAAAATGATTTCTATTAGAAAACAAGAAGATACTCTTGTTTATGGAGATTTTGAAGAAGTAAATACTGTAGATGATGTTATTGGTTATAAACGTACTTATCAAGGACAAGAAATTATTTGTTTATGTAACTTTACAAACAACGAACAATCAATTCCTGATATTCAAGGGAACATCTTGTTAGATAACTACAACAACTACAACCCAACAACCTTAAAACCTTATCAATTTATTATGATCAAAAAATAATAACAGCCCTTTAGTGATAAACTAGAGGGCTTTTTATTGCCGTTATCGGCAAAAACTATACATTTTAACAACGTATAAATTTATGTTTTTTTGCCGATAATATGATATACTATATAAAAATACACATATTTGATATAGAAGGAGATATAAAAATGAATTATCTTTCAGTTGCAGATGTCGCAAAAAAATGGAATATATCAGAACGCAGTGTAAGAAATTATTGTTCTAAGGGTCGTATAGAAGGTGCATTTCTTACCGGTAAAACTTGGAATATCCCGGAAAATGCAAAAAAACCGGAACGTATGAATAAAAGAAAAGAAAAGCCTAAAACATTACTTGCTATTTTACAAGAAGAAAAAGCAAGTAAATACTCTGGTGGTATTTATCATAAAACACAAATTGATTTAACTTATAACTCAAATCATATGGAAGGTAGTCGTTTAACTCATGATCAAACTCGCTTTATTTTTGAAACAAATACAATAGGTATAGAAAATGAAGTTGTCAATGTTGATGACATTATTGAAACAACAAATCACTTCCGTTGTATTGATATGATTATTGATCATGTAAAAACAGAACTAAATGAAAAGTTTATTAAAGAATTACATTTTATATTAAAAAGTGGAACAAGTGATTCTAAGAAAGATTGGTTTGCCGTGGGAGATTACAAAAAATTTCCAAATGAAGTTAGAAATATGAAAACACCTCTTCCTGAAGAAGTTGATCATTTAATGAAAGAGTTATTAAAAGAATATAATTCAAAAAAAGAAAAGACATTCGAAGATATTTTAGATTTCCATGTACAATTTGAAAGAATACATCCTTTTCAAGATGGTAATGGTAGAATTGGTAGATTAATTATGTTTAAAGAAGGTTTAAAATACAATATTGTACCATTCATTATCGAAGATAATTTAAAAATATTCTACTATCGAGGATTAAAGGAATGGAATAATGAAAGAGATTATTTAGTAGATACTTGTCTTACTGCTCAAGATAGATATAAAGCTTATCTTGATTATTTTAGAATCAATTATTAAATACAGCAGAATTCCTCTAGTGATAAACTAGAGGTTTTTATTATTGCAAAAAAATAGGACCATGTTTCCTACACGGTCCTTACAAAATATATTTCATATATTTTTCTATGCATTTTTATTTTAATTAACATTATATTGCTTGTCAATGGAAATTAAATATAGCCCTTTTGCTTTCTAAAGAATCCATTATTACGTTTTTCTACTTCATAATAACATCTTAAAGCATCTTCTCTATATTCAGGACTTTCTGTTCCATTTCTAAAATAACTTATATACCATTGATCTACTACTTTTAAAAACCATTTTGTATCAGGTAATGATCCTTGTGCAATAGCAAAAGTATCAAAATCTTTTCTAACACCTTTATAAATACCTTTTGATACTATTTCTACACCACGTGATTTAAAATACTTATCTATCTTTTGATAACATTCATTTAAATCAATATTATTCTTTTTTGCCTTTTCTTCACTTAAATAGATTTCCATCAACATATATATCCACATCTTATCTTTATCACACATTACTACAATCAATAGTATATCCATTCACTAATATATACGCCATTTATTTCTATTTTTCTTTTCGCGTGTTTTTCAGTTCATATGATATGATATAATATAGGCATAAACAATATCTGTATTTATGTTTATTTATATGAAAGAACACTACTTCCTTATTTATACTAATAAATAAAAAATATATGGATTAGTATATCTCAATTAGTAACAAATTTTACTTTTGATATTCACATCATAATAATATTATATGAAAGGACGATTTATAATGAAATTTTATATTTTAGCTGCACCTGATTATATCCCATTTGCCGAAAACCTTGTGAACAATATAAAAAATGCTAAGATTATTGCAAATACATCTATAGGTATAAGCAGCAAAGAAAATCTTATGTACAAACTAGATGTAGCAGATGTTATTTTAGCAATAATTGACGATAAATTTTCTAATAGTCAGTACTTAAATATAGAGTTACAACTAGCAAAAGAAATAGTAGAAGAAAATAAAAGTAAAATATTACTTCCAATTGTTTTAAATAAAGCCACTGTTCCTAGTTGTATACAAAATGCATTATATATATCTTGTGATATAAACTCACAAAAAGATATAGCAAATATAAAAATGACTATAGAAAAAATATTACTAAGTTGGCAGCATGATATAAAGCAGACAGAAAAAAATATGAATAAAACTAAAACAACATCAATTATTATCTTAACATTAGCTATAGAAATGTTTGCTATGTTTTTTGTTTATTTATCTAAATATTCATCTTCAAGTTCGATACATATTGAAAAATTTACACCCTTATTAGTAACAGTGGTTATATCATTATCTATTTTAACTCTTACTACAAGTTATTTATCAATTATGCGAAGTAGGTGGAAAGAAGATGATGAAAAAGAAATTACATCATATTCAAGTAGATTAAAAAAAGCAATGGTTCAAGAATATATAAGTGATATAAAACAAGAAAACATTGATATACAAGAAAATAAAAATGAAATTGATGCTTTAGGGCGTATGATGATTAATCTGGAAGATATTAAAGAATTTTATACTTGGAGTCAAAAACAAGCAAAAGCATCTTTTATTTTAGCTGTAGTAATGTGTGTTTTAGGATTTGTATTAATGATAATAGCTATAGTATTACCTATTATATTTAGACTAAATTTTCAAATGTCAATTATTCCTGCCATTGGAGGTATAATAACAGATTTAATTGCAGGAACAGCGCTAGTAGTATATCGTAATTCTTTGTCACAACTTAATCATTATCATAAAGCATTACACGAAGATGAAAGATTTTTATCAAGCGTAAATTTACTTGGAAAATTTAGTTCTTTGCAGCTACAAGATGATATGTTACAAGAAATTATAAAAAGTGAAATACAAATGAATTTGAATGAATTAAAAGAGACAGAAAAACAAAACCAACTAGTTAAAATAAAAAAAGAGAATTCATAATGCGTAAGACTTTCGTTAATTAAAGTCTGAAAATACAAAATAGTTAATAATAAGTACTTTCTCATAGGCTTTATAACTATAAAATTTTTTATGTTATAATTGAAATAACTTTACAGTTGGAGGAATTATATGAAAACAATTAATGTTGTTGCTGGAATAATAAAAAAAGATAATAAGATTTTTATAGCTGAAAGAGGTTATGGAGAATTTAAAGGAATGTATGAATTTCCTGGTGGGAAGATTGAACCTGGTGAAGAACCTAAAGATGCTTTAAAAAGAGAACTTTATGAAGAAATGCAAGCTCATATAGAAGTTGATTCTTTCTTCTATCATGTACACTATGAATATCCTGATTTTACTTTGGAAATGGATTGTTTTATTTGTCATTTATTAGATGATCATCTTGTTTTATTAGAACATTTAGATGGTAAATGGATTGATCCTAAAGATAATGATGAATCTATTGTATGGGTACCAGCAGATATTGAAGTTATTAATGAATTAAAGAAAAGAGGTTAGGGTTATGGAAACTCTTCAAGAATTTCAACCACGTCTTGTTTACAACAATTATAAAGAACATATAAAAGTATCTCATGAATTAGAATTACTTTTTAAAAACTGTGATTCATTTGAATTATCTGTTGCTTTTATTGCTGATTCTGGTCTTGCTGCTCTTAAAGAATGTTTTGATTATTTAAGAGATCATCATATTTGTGGAAAAATTATTACCTCTACTTATTTAGGTTTTAATGCTCCAAGTATATTTAAAAAACTATTAAAATATGAAAATATTGAAGTAAGAATATTTGAAGGCAAAGGATTTCATCCAAAAGGATATATCTTTCATAAAAAAGATCAAACAGATATTATGATTGGTAGTAGCAATCTTACGCAAAATGCTTTAGCTGTAAATCAAGAATGGAATTTATTCTTTTCTTCTGATACACAAAAAGAAATTGTTTTAAAAGTTGAAGATGAATTTCATAAACAATGGGAACAATCTATTCCTCTAACAAATGAATGGATTGAAGATTATCAAAAAGTTTATGTAAAACCTCAAAGACATCAAACAATCAATGTCTCTAAAGAAATAAAACCAAACTATATGCAAAAAAATGCTTTAGAATCATTAGATAATCTAAGAAAAAATAATAAAGACAAAGCTCTACTTATTAGTGCTACTGGAACAGGTAAAACATATCTTGCAGCATTTGATGTAAAAGCTGTTCATCCAAAAAGAATGTTATTTGTTGTTCATCGTAGAAGTATCGCTATTAAAGCGATGGAAACCTTTAAAACAATCATTAAAGATAAATCTATTGGATTATTCTCAGGGGATAATAGAGATATAGATTGTGATTACATCTTTGCAACAATTCAAACAATTTATAAACCTGAAAATAGACAACTCTTTTCTAAAGAAGAATTTAATTACATCATTATTGATGAAGTTCACAAAGCAGGAGCAAATTCTTATCAAGAACTTGTAAACTATTTTAAACCACAGTTTCTATTAGGTATGTCAGCAACACCTGAAAGAACAGATGATTTTGATATTTATAAAATGTTTGATTATAACATTGCTTATGAAATAAGATTACAACAAGCGATGGAATATGACTTATTATGTCCTTTTCATTATTATGGAATAACTGATATTACAATTGATGATCAACCTATTAATGATATGTCTGATTTCAATTTACTAGTTGATGAAAAAAGAGTTGATTATGTTATTAATAAAATTAATGATTATGGTTATTCAGGAGGTCATGTTCACGGTTTAATCTTTGTTAGTAGAAAAGATGAAGCTTGTAAGCTTTCTGAAATGTTTAATCAAAGAGGTTTTCATACTTGTTCATTAACTGGTGAAGCTTCTGAAAAACAAAGACAAGAAGCTATGGATTCTTTAGAATCCAATGAAGAAGGAAGTCTCGATTATATCTTTACTGTAGATATTTTTAATGAAGGAATTGATATTCCTAAAGTAAATCAAGTTGTCATGTTAAGACCTACACAATCATCTATTATTTTTATTCAACAACTTGGTAGGGGACTTCGAAAAAATGATGAAAAGGATTATGTAGTTGTTATTGATTTTATTGGAAATTATGAAAAGAACTTCTTTATTCCTATTGCTTTGAGTGGAAATACAAATTTTAATAAAGATAATTTAAGAAGATTTGTGAGTGAAGGAAATTTAATAATTCCTGGTGCTTCTACTATTCAATTTGATGAAATATCAAAGAAAAGGATATTTGAAGCAATAGATCTTGCAAGATTTAATGATATTAAATATATAAAAGATAGTTATAAAGAACTCAAAGCTAAAATTGGTAGAATTCCTGCTTTAAAAGATTTTGAAGAATATGGAGCTATTGATGTTCAAAGAATATTCCAAAATAAAAGTTTAGGATCGTATCATGAATTTCTAAAAAAATACGAAAAAGAATATAGAGTTACTTTTTCTAAACAAGAAGAGAATTATTTAAAATTCATCTCTACTAAACTTTCTACAGGTAAAAGAGTTCAAGAACTAGAAACAATTCGTCTTGCGATTGAAAAGAAAGTAAATCTTATGAATTACTTAAAAGAAGAAATGCAAAATACATATAACATTACAATTCCTGATGTATGTTATGAAACAATTCAAAACATACTTACTCAAAACTTTGCAACAGGAACTGGAAAGGATACATATAAAGACATTAAAATAATTGATGAACATAATAATATATCACCAAACTTTAGTAAACTTCTTTTAAATCCTGTATTTAAAAGACAAATTTTAGAAGTTGTTGATTATGCAATTGATCAATATAAAAAAAAATACAGTGATCGCTATAAAGATACAGATTTATGCCTTTATAAAAAATATACTTATGAAGATGTTTGCCAATTATTAAACTGGAAAAAAAATCTTGTTCCACTAAATATTGGTGGCTACAAATATGATGAACATACAAACACATTGCCTGTTTTCATTAACTATGATAAAGAGGAAAATATATCAGACACAATTAAATATACAGATCATTTTATTGATACTCAAACCTTAGTTGCTATGTCAAAAAGTAAAATGAAACTAGATAGTAAAGGTATGGATATTTTTAATAAAGCTCATGCTAGAAATACATTTATTCACATCTTTGTAAGAAAAAATAAAGATGATAAAGTATCTAAAGAATTCTATTATTTAGGTCAAGGAAAGATTATCGATATAAAACAAGAAACAATGGCTAATGATATTCCTGTATGTGAAATACTTTATCAATTAGATCAACCAGTTCGTAAAGATATTTATGATTATATTGTAAATAATTAATAAAAAGATGATAACTTAATCATATATGTACGTTACCATCTTTAGTTTCATTTATATTATAGAACCATCTACTTTTTAATTACTTATATTTAGTTATTATTCTCAAAACTGAAATATCTACACTAAAATACGTTATATAATACATACCTACACTTTCTACATATACTGCTGAAAAAACACAGTCATTTAAAAGAAGTTCACCAACACATGCTACAGAAACAGGTATAGTATTAACACCCGGATTATTTGAAC
>UMFJ01008060.1_pt1 | contig 10707 bp, 10 predicted proteins | sample 1964991 | NCBI WGS metagenome assembly UMFJ01 (sample SAMEA4836044, study PRJEB28245) | human gut metagenome | biome: gut microbiome; material: fecal sample | place: Denmark | collected 2008 | reverse complement strand
CCGCGGATTTCTGACTCAGACGGTAACGGATTTTTACGCAGGGAAACTGTGTCCTGACGGAGGGTGATTCCCTCGGGGCACGGGTACGCTGCGTATTACATATCTGCAGAAAAACGTATATCCCCAGGACGCTTGCGGAATACGCTTATGCGCGTGTGGACTGCCGTTTGGGATTTGTCAGATACAGGCTGCATATTCCTCTACCTTGGTTTAACCGATACGGTGTCATAAAACAAGGAGGAAAGAGAAGATGAAGATGAAAAAACTGGCAGTATTTTTTGCGGCAGCAGCCCTGACAACAGTGACCGCAGCCGGCTGCTCCGGCGGGCAGAAGGAGACGGCGGCAGATGCCGCCAAAGATTCTGAGGCAGTGACAACTGCGGAGCAGACCACAGGGGCAAAAACAGAAGTACCAGAGACAACAGCAGAGGCAGCAGAGGCGGCAGCGGAGGCTGACGAGGAGAATTACGATACTGGCGATGCTTCAAAGGATAATGCCAGAAATCAGGATGGAATCGGTGAAAATGAGCTTCTGGTAGTCAGCTTTGGTACCAGCTACAATGACAGCAGACGTCTGACCATTGGTGCCATTGAGGATGCTGTTGAGAAGGCATTTCCTGATTTCGCAGTCAGGAGAGGATTCACCAGCCAGATTATTATTGATCACGTAAAATCCAGGGATAATGTTGCCATTGACAATGTAGGAGAGGCCCTTGACCGCGCGGAGAAGAACGGTGTCAGGAATCTTGTAATTCAGCCCACCCATCTGATGAACGGACTTGAGTATACGGATTTGGTCAATGAGGCGGCGGAGTATTCTGACGCATTTGACAAAGTGGCAATCGGAAAGCCGCTTCTCACCACAGAGGATGATTTCAGGGCAGTCATGAAGGCTGTCACAGAGGCAACTGCACAGTATGATGACGGTGAGACAGCCATCTGTTTTATGGGACACGGCACAGAGGCAGAGTCCAACCAGGTATATGCAAAAATGCAGGATATGCTTACAGAGGCAGGTTATAAGAATTACTATGTGGGTACCGTTGAAGCAGAGCCAAGCCTGGATGATGTCCTGGCAGCGGTGGAGGAAGGAAGCTACAAGAAGGTGGTTTTGGAGCCGCTGATGATCGTGGCAGGCGACCATGCCAACAATGACATGGCAGGAGACGAAGAAGGTTCCTGGAAGACTGCGTTTGAGGATGCGGGCTATGAAGTGACATGCCTTGTCAACGGACTCGGCCAGCTGGAAGCAATCCAGCAGCTCTTTGTAGAACATGCTCAGGCAGCGGTTGACAGTCTGACAAAATAAATCATAAGAATAAACGGGCGGTCGGGGCAATTTGCTGATCGCCCTTTTAGAGGTGGGAATATTGGAAGTAAAATACATGAAAATGAAGCTCTGTGCCCTCCTGGCCGCCATAGGGCTGTGCGCAGGGAACCTTTCGGGCTGCGGAGGAAAGACGCCGGCTGCCACTGATACCAGTGCCGCCGCAAAATCTTCTGTGGGGGATCTGGCCGATGTGGAACTGGCCCAGGAGGAACTGGCCGAAGGGGCATATGATGATGCCCCGGCAAAAAACACCCAAAACCAGGAGTCAGGCAGCCTCGGGGATGCGGTGAAAGACGGAATGGAGCCGGTTTCGGCGGATGCGCTGAAGGATGGGGTCTATGAGGTCAGGGTGGACTCCAGCTCCGGCATGTTCCGGATTACGGAGTGTGAACTTACGGTGCAGGATGGCGCTATGAGCGCGGTTATGACCATGAGCGGGACCGGTTATCTGAAACTGTATATGGGAACCGGGGCTGAGGCGGAGCAGGCTTCTGAGGCGGATTTTATTCCATTTGTGGAGAATGCAGATGGAAAGCACACCTTCAAGGTACCGGTGGAAGAGCTGGACAAGGAAATTAACTGCAGCGCCTTCAGCAGGAAAAAGGAAACATGGTATGACCGTGTGCTGGTATTTTGTTCCGGCTCCCTTCCGGCAGAGGCCTTTGCCGACGGTGAGGCGGCTACGGCAAAGAGCCTTAAGCTGGAAGATGGTTCGTATACGGTGGCAGTCAGGCTGGAGGGCGGTTCAGGCCGGGCGTCTGTGGAGACGCCGGCGGCGCTTAGGGTTGAGGACGGCAATGCATTTGCGGTTATTACATGGGGCAGTTCCAACTATGATTATATGAAGGTTGACGGGGAGAGGCTGGATCTGATAAGTACCGGGGGTAATTCTTCGTTTGAGATTCCGGTCCGTGTATTTGACCGGAAGATGCCGGTCATAGCGGATACCATTGCCATGAGCGAACCTCATGAGGTGGAATATACCCTTGTGTTTGATTCAACCACAATTAAAAAGGCTGAATGATGAGACGGATAAAGAAATTAATGGCAATTGCCGCCGCCGGAATCCTTATGACAGCAGTGTGTACAGGCTGTTCCTCGGCAGGGCGGACCGGGGCAGATCCGGCTGTCGCGAATAACCAGTCCCTGGGTTCCTCCCCTGCCCCGGTTCCGGAAGGCTGGAGCGGCATAAAGAGAACCGGCAGTATGGAGCTTCTCTATGCGGACCAGTTTTCAGTGGACTATTACGATGGCGGTTACGCAATGATAACGATTAAGGACAGCGGCCGTTATCTGGTGGTGCCGGAAGGAAAATCACAGCCTTCCGGCCTTCCGGGTGACGTGGCGGTCATAAAGCAGCCTCTGGAGAATATTTATCTGGCGGCGACCTCGGCCATGGACCTGTTTTGCAGCCTGGATGGAACAGACCGGATTACACTGTCAGGGACAGATGCTTCCGGCTGGTACATAGAAGAGGCAAGGTCAGCCATGGAAGATGGCAGGATGCTCTATGCGGGCAAATACAACGCGCCGGACTATGAGCGGATTTTGTCCGGGTCCTGTGACCTGGCGGTAGAATCCACGATGATTTACCATTCCCCGGAAGTAAAGGAGCAGCTGGAGAGACTGGGGATACCGGTTCTGGTGGAACGCTCCAGCTACGAGCGCCATCCTCTTGGAAGGATGGAATGGCTTAAATTATATGGGGTGCTGCTGGACCGGGAGGAACAGGCAAACAGCTGTTTTGCCGGACAGGTGAAGCAGCTGGAACCTGTCATGGCTCAGGAGAGTACCGGAAAAACAGTATCATTTTTCTATATCAGTTCCAATGGCTATGTAAATGTCAGGAAGTCGGGGGATTATGTGGCTGAAATGATAGACCTGGCCGGAGGAACCTATGTGCCCCAGGGACTTACGGAAAATGAAAACGCGCTGTCCACCATGAATATGCAGATGGAAAGCTTTTATGCCGCCGCCAGGGATGCGGATTATATTATATATAACAGCACCATAGACGGTGAGCTGGACAATCTGAGCCAGCTTTTGGAGAAAAGCAGCCTCCTGGCTGATTTTAAGGCTGTGAAGGAGGGAAATGTGTGGTGTACGGAGAAAAGCCTGTTTCAGGAGACCATGGGCCTGGGGGATATGATTTTGGATATCCACCGTATACTGACGGAGGAGGAGCCGGAAGGCCTCAGGTATATGCACCGGCTGCGTTAAATAAGGAGTAGTCTGAATGATAAAAGGTACTTATATAAAAAACAGTATTTCATTTGCCCTTCTGGCGGTCATGATGTGCTTTTTATTTATCTGGAACATCAATTCCGGCAGTGTGCACCTGTCAGTGGAGGAAATAGGTGAAATTCTGTTCAGAAGGACAGGGGAGGCCGCTTCATACCGCATTGTATGGGACATACGCCTCCCCCGGATTCTCTCGGCCGTGATACTGGGCGGCGCGCTGTCCGTATCGGGTTTTCTGCTCCAGACGTTTTTTGCAAATCCCATAGCAGGCCCTTTTGTGCTGGGGATTTCATCCGGCGCAAAGCTGGTGGTTTCCCTTGTGATGATAGTTTTGCTGGGAAGGGGAATCTCCATCGGATCGGCGGGGATGATTCTGGCTGCCTTTGCAGGCTCCATGATTTCCATGGGATTTGTCCTGATGATTTCCGGTAAGGTGAAGAAGATGTCCATGCTTGTTATCTGCGGGGTGATGATTAGCTATATCTGTTCCGCCATAACTGATTTTGTGGTGACATTTGCAGAAGATGCCAACATTGTCAATCTCCACAACTGGTCCATGGGCAGCTTTTCAGGCACCTCCTGGGAGAATGTTAGTGTCATGACGGCAGTGGTTTTCCTGTCGCTGATTCTTGTTTTTCTCATGGCAAAGCCGATTGGAGCTTACCAGATGGGGGAAGTGTACGCCCAGAACATGGGGGTGAACATACTGCGGTTCAGGGTGGCCCTGATTCTTCTGTCCAGTATTCTTTCTGCCTGTGTGACTGCATTCGCAGGCCCTATATCCTTTGTGGGAATTGCGGTTCCGCATCTGGTGAAGAGCCTGTTTAAGACGGCAAAGCCCATACTCATGATTCCGGGCTGCTTCCTGGGCGGCGCAGTGTTTTGTCTGTTCTGCGATTTGGCGGCCAGGACCGTCTTTGCGCCCACGGAACTGAGCATCAGCTCCGTGACAGCTGTATTCGGCGCGCCTGTGGTCATTTACATGATGGTGCATAACCGGAAGGGTATGCAGTGAAATGAAGGAAAGATGCAGGAAAGATGCAGGTAAGATGCAGGTAAGATGCAGGAGAACTGCGGGTGAAATGCAGGAGAAATGCAGGTAAGATGCAGGAGAACTGCGGGTGAATTGCAGGAAAGATGCAGGGAAAGAGCAGGAGAAATGCAAGCGAAATGGAGAGGCGGATTTCATGGCAGAAGATTACATATGGACAGAAAATATGACCGTCGGATACGGCAAAACGCCTCTGATACGGCAAATCGGAATTCATGTTAAGGCGGGAGAAATCGTGACGCTCATCGGGCCAAACGGGGCTGGTAAATCCACCATTCTGCGAAGCGTAATACGGCAGCTGGGACTGCTGGAAGGGACCGTTTACCTGGATGGCATGCCCATGAAGGGGATGGGGGAGAGGGAGATTGCAAAGAGGATGTCCATTCTGATGACAGAGCGGATTCACCCGGAGCTTATGAACTGTGAGGATGTGGTAGGCACAGGCCGCTACCCATATACCGGAAGGATGGGCATACTGACGGCAGAGGACAGAGGAAAGGTCAGGGAGGCCATGGAGCTGGTCCATGCATGGGATCTGGCTTCCCGGGATTTTTCGCAGATAAGCGACGGGCAGAAGCAGCGCATTCTTCTGGCCCGGGCCATCTGTCAGGACCCCAGTGTCATTGTCCTGGACGAGCCCACCTCCTTCCTGGATATCCGGCATAAGCTGGAGCTTCTGACCATTTTAAAGGACCTGGTACGCAGGAAGAAGGTAGCGGTGCTCATGTCCCTTCATGAGTTGGATTTAGCGCAGAAATTATCAGATTATATTGTCTGCGTAAAGGGGGAATACATTGAGCGGTGCGGAACTCCGGAAGAGATTTTCACCTCCTCCTATATTACCGGGCTGTACGGAATCACCAAAGGCAGCTATTATGCGGAATTTGGCTGCCTGGAGATGGAACCGGTGAAGGGTAAGCCTCAGGTATTTGTCATAGGCGGAAACGGAAGCGGGATTCCGGTTTACAGGAGACTGCAGCGCATGGGAATCCCATTTGCGGCAGGCATTCTCCACGAAAATGATGTGGATTACCCCATTGCCAGGGCGCTGGCCTCCCAGGTGATATCGGAAATGCCTTTTGAACCGATTCGGGAAGAGACATATGACCGCGCTGCAGAGGTTTTGGCGTCCTGCGGTCAGGTTATCTGCTGTCTGAAGGAATTTGGTACTTTAAATGATAAGAACAGGAAACTGGCTGAGCTGGGAAGAGATAAGCAGGGGGCTGACTTGCTGGTATAATCTAATCCACCTTTAACTGCAGCTCCGTCACCTGCTCCTCCACATGTTTTGTGGTATGGACGTCTATCCACAAAAGCTCCAGCAAAGGTCCCCGGATATTCATGGAATGTTCCCTGGCATAGTCCAGGAGCCGGGGAACATAGGTCCTGGTCTGGCGGAAGTTGCCGCTGTAGCAGACCGACAGATAGGTACCCTCCCCGATGCAGTGTTCGCCGTCAGGGTGAAGGATGAACACCGCGTCATACTGCTGGCATCGTCCGTCCATGGCATCAGACAGGCTGATAAAGGAGCCCATCTGGTTGTTGCCTATGATATACTGTCTGTCCGGTCCAAAGGAGACCAGTTGTTTAATGAGAATATCCATTTCTTCGTCCGTCTCGTAGCTCTGCATGATCCGGTGGCAGGCGCGGGGCGGCATTTCTTTTAATGTGATGGTCCCGAGAGGGAGTCCCCGTGCCTGGGAAATGGTTTCCCTGCGGGTGATGATATTGTCCCGGAGGGATTTAAGCCGTTCAATGTGCCGGTCAATCACATCCATCTCCTTCTGGAACAGTTCCAGGGAGGAATCAATGCTTCGGTTCTCAATATATGCCTTTATCTGCTCCATGGAAAATCCCAGTTCCCGCAAATCGCGGATAACATTCAGACACCACAGGTCCTCGGTGCGGTAAATGCGGTATCCGTTAGGCGCCCGGCGGGGGACCAGTATGCCCAGCTCCTCATAGTAGCGCAGTATATCCGTGCTTATGTTATAAAGGGAGGCAATCTCCCCGATTTTATAGAATGTTGACATGAATCTTCTCCCAAATATGGCAATATTTACTGTTTACCTTGGTATTATACCAAGGTTTATGATGGGAATGCAAGCAGAGCAGCAAAGTCATCATAAAGGAGTTGTATCATGAATTTAGAGGGAATGTCACTGAAGAAAAAGTTCTGGAGGTTTGTATGGCCTTCCGTGGTGGCCCAGTGGATCTTTGCGTTATATACCATGGTGGATGGAATGTTTGTGGCCAGGGGCGTGTCTGAGGTGGCCTTGTCGGCTGTGAATATTGCCTCTCCCTTTGTAAACTTCCTGTTTTCTGTTTCCATATTGTTTGCCGTGGGTACGTCCACCGTGGTGGCCATTTTCCTGGGGCAGGGCAGGCAGCGGGAGGCTAATCAGGCCAACACTCAGAACATGGTGGTGACAGGAGTCTTATCCCTGTTTATCATGCTCATGGTGTGGCTGTGCCTGGACCCTATTGTAAGCTTTCTGGGAGCCACACAGAGCACGCAGGAGTATGTAAAGCATTATATTTTATCCCTGCTGCCCTTTACATGGTGGTTCATCATATCATATACATTTGAGACATTGGTAAAGACAGACGGATTTCCCCGGTTTGCGGCTGCGGCTGTGGCTTCGGGCGCCCTGGTAAACTGTGTGCTGGATTATCTGTTTGTCATGGTATTTCACTGGGGCATTGGGGGAGCCGGGGCAGCCACGGGACTTTCCCAGATGGTTCCGGTATTCCTGTATCTGAAACATTTCCTGGGGCCAAAGGCAACCATTCGCTTCGCCAGGCCGGTTTGGGACTTGGGACAGTTTATCCGGGTGGTGAAGATTGGCCTGTCCTCCGGTTTTACGGAGCTGTCAGCAGGCTTCACGGTATTTATGTTCAACCATGCCATTCTGCGGTATATTGGTGAACAGGGAGTGGTGAGCTACACAATCATCGCATATGTGAATACCATCGTGGTCATGTCCATGGCGGGAATCGCGCAGGGCATCCAGCCTTTAATCAGCTTTCATTACGGCAGACAGGAGCGGGATGTATGCAGCAGGCTTTTGAAGTACTCGCTGACAGCGTCCGTGGGCGTGGCGGGAATAGCCTTTATCTCTTCCATGGCAGGTGCTGACTGGCTGGTGGGTATTTTCATCTCTGAAAAGCTGGAAGGGCTCAGACAGTACTCTGCGTCTGTATTCAGGATATTCAGCCTGTCGTTTCTGGTGGTGGGATTTAATATTACAGGGGCAGGGTATTTTACAGCCATTGAGCGGCCGAAGGAGTCTCTGATTATCTCTTTGGGCAGAGGTATGGTTATCATAGCGGCCGCATTGGCAGTCTGTATTGGCGTGGGGGGAGGAGAAGGCATCTGGTGGGCGCCTGCTGTATCAGAGCTGATGTGCCTGGGCGTCACCCTGATTCTGGTGTATTTGTATACAAGAAGGGAAACTTTCAAATGCATATCTTGAAAAGGCAGAGTATCCTGTGCTAGAATGAAAAACAGAGGTATTAATTGCCCTTTGCCTCCATATATGGTACCATATTTAGTGTTTCGGACAAAACACCAGGTATGAGAAAAGAAAGAGGATTGAAAAATGGGAAAACTCTATGGAATCGGCGTAGGACCGGGAGACCCGGAACTGCTTACTTTAAAAGCGCACCGCATTCTCAATGCGGCGGATGTGATTTTTTGTCCTGAAAAGGAGGCCGGGGCAGGCAGCTTTGCCTTTGATATTATACAGGGACTTTTGGAGGACACAAAGGCGGAAATCGTAAATTTAGTTTATCCGATGCATTATCACGGCACGCAGCTGCGCGAAATGTGGAAGCAGAACGCGGGTTGTATCGCGCAGTATTTAAATGGGGACCGTACCGGCGCCTTTATTACGCTGGGGGATCCGGCGGTTTACAGCACATTTATGTATACCCTTCCCTACATAGAGGAAGCGGGCGTGGAGGTGGAGGTAGTGCCCGGCGTCACTTCCTTCTGCGCTGTGGCTGACTCCATGAAAATACCCCTGGTGGCCTGGAATGAGGACCTGGTGGTAGCCCCTGTGCGTAAAAACAGCAGTGAGGATTTGGGGAGGGTGCTCAGGGAACATGACAATGTGGTCCTGATGAAACCGTCCACTGACCCGCAGGCCCTGCTGAAGGCTCTTAAGGAGAACCATCTGGAGGACAGGTTTGTGCTGATTACCAAGACAGGCACAGGGGAGGAGCGTCTGGTGACTGACTTTGAGGAGCTGGAGCGGTATGATATACCGTATCTTTCCACGGTCATCATTAAGAAGCAGGGGAGGCAGTAATGATTCTATGTAATGACCTGCATAAACAGTTCGGTGATGTGGAAGCAGTGAAGGGTGTCTCCATGGAGATTCCCGACGGGATGTTTTTGGGCCTGCTGGGACCAAATGGGGCTGGAAAGACAACGCTGATGCGGATAATGACCGGACTTCTGGCGCCGGATACAGGCACCGTGGCCTTTGACGGACAGGTGATGGACCGGAATGCCGTGGCTGTCAAGCAGGCCATCGGCGTAACCAGCCAGCATGTCAATCTGGACAAGGAATTGACGGTGGAAGAAAATATGGAGTTTGCAGGCCGCCTTTACCGGATGGGAAAGGCGGATATTGCTGTGTCCACGGACCGCCTTCTGGCCTTTCTCGGACTGGACAGCGTCCGAAAAAGGGCGGCCCAGAACCTGTCAGGAGGAATGAAGCGCAAGCTGATGATTGCAAAGTCCCTGATTCACAATCCAAAATATCTATTTCTGGATGAACCAACGGTAGGCATCGACCCCAATGCCCGCCGGGATATATGGGATTTCCTGCACATACAGCACAAGGAGGGGAAAACCATACTTCTGACCACACATTATATCGAAGAGGCCCAGCACCTGTGCGATTATGTGATGCTGATTGACGGAGGGAAGATATTTAAGGAGGACACGCCCGCCGGACTGATTGATGAAATCGGGCAATTTAAGGTGGAGTACGAAGATGGGGACAGGATAAAGGCTGAGTTCTTTAAGGACCTGCCTGCTGCAAAGTCCAGGGCAGCCGGAATTGACGCGCTGTGCAGCGTGCTTCCTTCCACGCTGGAGGACGTATTTTTCCATTACACCAGCAAGGGGGTGGGAGGATGGAAATAACCACGATTTTGTGGCGGGAATGGCTGTTCCTCAAACGGAGGTTCTGGAGAGTTACATTTTCACAGATGGTATCGCCGCTTTTGTATTTTATTACCTTTGGGATGGGACTGGGGAGAGTGATGGAGATGGATGGAAGGCCCTATCTCTACTACCTGATACCGGGCCTCTTAGCCATGACCACCATGCGCAACAGCTACACATCGGTTTCCACCCGCATCAGCGTCATGCGCCTCCATGAAAAGAGCTTTGAGTGTTATCTGTATTCACCCACCAGGATGCATCTGCTGGCTATGGGCCATATCCTTGCGGGAGCCCTCCGCGGCATGTATTCCGGTGTGTTTATCGTACTGTTGGGAATCGTGTCGGGGGCCAGGCTGGCCATGAACGGGTGGCTTTTGACCGCGGTTATCCTGAATTCGCTGATCTTTTCCGCTCTTGGCTTTCTGGCAGCCATGATGATGGAGAGCCATTACGACATGAACAATTTTACTAATATTGTCATAACGCCCATGTCGTTTCTGTGCGGCACCTTCTTTTCCCTGGACGGCATACCGGAAGCGCTTAAGTGGGTGGTGAATATGATGCCGCTGACCCATACCACCCGGCTTATACGGGAAATTTCGTTTGGCGGCAGTGTCAGCTGGCCCTCCATGGCATCCGCGGTCTTGTTTGCGGCAGCGTTTACCGGAGGCTGCGTGTGGACGTGTTACCGGGAAGCAAAAGCATAAAAACAGGGATTATGGAAAAAACTATAATATTGAGGAAAATAGATTGAAGACAAAAAAGAATGAACATGTGATAAAAGAGGTATATCCCGGCTCTATTGCGCAGGAGATGGAAATAGAACCGGGCGATATACTGCTTTCAATCAATCATGAAGTGATTGAGGATGTATTTGACTACCGGTATCTGATTAAGGATGAGTAC
>UMFJ01011481.1_pt1 | contig 10992 bp, 8 predicted proteins | sample 1964991 | NCBI WGS metagenome assembly UMFJ01 (sample SAMEA4836044, study PRJEB28245) | human gut metagenome | biome: gut microbiome; material: fecal sample | place: Denmark | collected 2008 | reverse complement strand
GTGGCAGGAAAAAAGGACATGGAGGAAGTGGTGAAGGAGGCCAAGGACAACATTGGCATGTATGGAAGGAAAACCATCTTGTTTGTGGATGAGATCCACCGCTTCAATAAAGGACAGCAGGATTACCTTCTGCCCTTTGTGGAGGACGGAACCCTGATACTGATAGGAGCCACGACGGAGAATCCATATTTTGAGGTAAACGGAGCGCTTCTTTCCAGGTCCAGAATATTTGAGCTCAAGCCTTTGGAAAAGGACGATGTCAAGGAGCTGATCCGAAGGGCGGTTTATGACAAGGAACGGGGAATGGGCATTTACGATGCCGACATTGACGAGGATGCAGCTGATTTTCTGGCAGACACGGCCAACGGGGATGCCAGGGCCGCGCTGAATGCCGTGGAGCTGGGGGTACTGACCACTGCAAAGGGAGCGGACGGGCGGATTCACATTGATATGGCAGTGGCCCAGGAATGTATTCAGAAAAGGGCTGTCCGGTATGACAAGAACGGGGACAACCACTATGACACTATATCCGCGTTTATTAAAAGCATGCGGGGGTCGGACCCGGACGCGGCCGTGTATTATCTGGCGCGGATGCTGTACGCGGGAGAGGACATCAAGTTCATAGCCAGAAGAATTATGATATGTGCTGCGGAGGATGTGGGAAATGCGGACCCTCAGGCCCTTGTGGTGGCGGTAAACGCAGCCCAGGCCGCAGAGCGCATCGGAATTCCCGAGGCCAATATCATCCTCTCCCAGGCAGTGACCTATGTGGCCACAGCTCCAAAGAGCAACGCTGCCTGTATGGCGGTACAGAAGGCTATGGAAGCGGTGAGGAACGAACGGACCATGCCAGTGCCGGTCCATCTGCAGGACAAGCATTATAAGGGAGCGGAAAAGCTGGGACATGGGGCAGGTTATCTCTATGCTCATGACTATCCCAAGCATTATGTACAGCAGCAGTATCTGCCCGAAGGTATGGAGGGAACCGTATTTTATGAACCTTCTGACAATGGCTATGAGAAGCAGATAAATGCGCATATGAAATGGCTTAAAAGCTGATTTTCTCAAATTTTAACTTTACAATCCCTGATATTCGTGTATATAATAGGGCTATACATAGATTAGCTGGCAGTTTTCTTGATACTGCCGGCAGTCTGTTAGTCCCTGAGCAATTCCCAAATCTGGAATAAACCCCGAATTTGAATGAACAGAAGATAATTTGAATATAGACAGAAGGCGTACACCGGCTTTTTTTGCGGGTGAAGAATTGAATTTAATAAGGAGAAATACTATGCGTGAAAAACTGCAGACCCTGCCTCTTTCAGAACTAAAGGAAATGGCCAAGAGCCGTGGAATTAAGGGCATCAGTTCATTAAGAAAGGCAGAAATTATTGATTTGCTCTGCGATGAGGCAGAGAAAAACCCGGATATAAAGCCGGCGGAAATAAAACGGGAAGTAAAAACGGAAACATCCCGGAGCCAGGAAACGCCTCGGAGTCAGGAGATATCCCGGAGCCAGGAAACGCCCCGGAGTCAGGAGATATCCCGGAGCCAGGAAACACCCCGGAGCCAGGACCAGCCCCATGCCTTTGAGCGTAACCAGTCAAGGAGCCAGGATTATCAGGAAAACCGGAATGACAGCAGGGGAACGGATAACCGCCGCCCTGTTTCAAGAGGGTACGACAGCAAGTATACACAGAACAGGACCCAGACTCCCCAAACACATGGAAACAGCAGTATGAATAACAGAATGAGCCAGAACAGCGCGCCTTCCCAGAACGATGGAGAGCGTTTTGCCAGAGCGGACAATAGAAGTGACGCAATCGGCCTTTCCAGCCAGGATATGGCTGAGTTAGACAGCGGGATTGAGGCAAACGGCATACTGGAAGTCATGCCCGACGGATTTGGATTCATCCGCTGTGAAAATTTCCTTCCCGGTGAAAATGATGTGTATGTGGCGCCTTCCCAGATTCGCCGTTTTAATCTGAAAACAGGAGATATTATAGTGGGAAACCGCAGGGTGAAGTCTGCAACAGAGAAGTTTGCGGCCCTTCTCTACATCAAGACGGTAAACGGCTATCCCCTAAGCGCCACGGAGACAAGGCCCAACTTTGAGGACCTGACACCAATCTTCCCTAACAGGCGGCTTCATATGGAAACACCTGGTGAGAGGAATACGGTGGCCATGCGTGTCCTGGACCTTCTGGCACCTATTGGAAAGGGACAGCGTGGTATGATTGTATCCCCTCCAAAGGCAGGAAAGACCACACTGTTAAAGCAGGTAGCAAAGGCAGTTACAACCAATAATCCGGATATGCATCTGATGATCCTTCTGATTGACGAGCGCCCTGAGGAGGTTACGGATATAAGAGAGGCCATTGTGGGTCCAAATGTGGAAGTAATCTACTCAACCTTTGATGAGCTGCCTGACCGTCATAAGAGGGTATCCGAGATGGTGATTGAGCGGGCCAAGCGTCTGGTGGAGCACGGACGTGACGTTATCATCCTGCTGGACAGCATTACCAGGCTGGCCAGGGCATACAACCTGACGGTTGCGCCCAGCGGCCGTACATTATCCGGCGGTCTGGATCCGGCAGCCCTTCATATGCCGAAGCGTTTTTTCGGCGCTGCCAGAAATATGCGCGAGGGCGGAAGCCTGACCGTACTGGCCACTGCCCTGGTGGAGACGGGAAGCCGCATGGATGATGTTGTGTATGAGGAATTTAAAGGCACCGGCAACATGGAGCTGGTGCTCGACAGGAAACTGTCTGAGAAACGTATCTTCCCGGCCATCGACATATTGAAGTCCGGCACCAGAAGGGATGACCTCCTGCTGTCCAGGGAGGAAGCAGAGGCAGTGGATATTATCCGCAAGGCCACCAATTCCCTGAAACCCGAGGATGCAGTGGAAAAGATACTTGACCTTTTCGCAAGAACCAGGAATAACAGGGAATTTGTGGAGAATGCCAAGCGGATTCGGTTTTTCTAGGAATATCAGGCTATGTCCTTTCGTTCCTTTAAAAGGTCGCGGATTTCAGCCAGAAGCTCTTCCTGTGTGGGACCAGCCGGTGCCGGTGCTTCTTCCTTGGCGTCTTCTTCATGGCGTAACCGGCTGCTGATGACGGCAACCGTCTTAATCATAAAGAACATGCACACGCCGATAATGAGAAAATCCAATATATTTTGTAGGAAGCTGCCATAGAGTATGGCGGCTTCTTCTACTTCTACCCCGTTTATAGTGGCCGCGGGATGGATGACATATTTAAGTGTGTTGAAGCTTGCGCCTCCGGTCAGGGCACCCAGTAAGGGCATCAGGATGTCATTGACAAGAGAAGTCACAATCTTGCTGAAAGCGCCGCCGATAATGACGCCCACGGCCATGTCGATGATGTTTCCTTTGAGGATAAATGCCTTGAATTCTTTCATTACGCTGTTAATGTTGCTCATTGGTAAAGCCTCCAATCATTTGTGATGACTTAAGTTTACACGAAATGTCCGTAATCTTCAAGTGACAGGTGCAGGATAGGCCGGATTTCCCGGCTTTACATTGGCTGTGGCGGGTGCTAAAATAGACTGGACATAGAGCAAACGGTATTTAATAATCGAGGTATGAATCATGGAAACAAAAAGAATTATTATAGAAGACAGAAATCATATAAAGGATGAGGAACTGAAAGAGGCAGCCGGCATACTGCGTTCAGGGGGCCTGGTGGCATTTCCCACAGAAACCGTGTACGGTCTGGGCGGCAATGCACTGGACGAGGACGCGGCAAGAAAAATTTATGCTGCAAAAGGGAGGCCCTCTGATAATCCTCTGATTGCCCATGTATCCTGCGTGGAGGAGGTGGCGCCTCTTGTAAAGGAGATACCGGAGGCTGGCAGGAAGCTGATGGAGGCTTTCTGGCCAGGTCCCCTGACCATGATATTTCCCAAGAGTGAAAAGGTTCCCTACGGCACAACCGGCGGTCTGGATACCGTGGCAATTCGTATGCCGGACGACCCGGTGGCAAACCGGCTCATTGCCCTGGCCGGAGTGCCCGTGGCCGCACCCAGCGCCAATACATCAGGACGGCCAAGCCCCACTACAGCCGACCATGTATGGCAGGATATGAACGGCAGGATTGAGATGATTATAGACGGGGGTCCTGTGGGAATCGGGGTGGAATCCACCATAGTGGATGTTTCGTCCGCGGTACCGGCTGTTCTGAGGCCGGGGGCCATTACCATGGAAATGCTTGCGGAGGTGCTGGGGGAGGTAAGCGTGGACCCGGCTATCCTGGGCCCTCTTTCTGCGGATGTCAGGCCAAAGGCGCCGGGAATGAAGTATAAGCACTATGCCCCCAAGGCTGACCTTACACTGGTGGAGCCGGGGACTGGAACAGAGCGGGAGAGCGGAGCGGAGCAGGTGACCGGAGCAGAGCAGAAAACCGGAGCAGAGCAGGTGACCGGAGCAGAGCAGAAAACCGGAGCAGGGCAGAAAACCGGAGCGGAGCAGAAAACCGGAGCAGACCGGAACACAGGGGCAGACCCGGAAACCGGATTGGATGAGACACAGCTCCAGGCCATGATTCGCAAGGTGCGGGAGCTCTCCCGGGAGAAGATTGAGGCCGGCTATAAGGTGGGAGTTATCTGTACGGACGAGTCCAGGGGCTGCTATACAGACGGTGAGGTACGCAGTATAGGTGCAAGAAAAAGCCAGGAATCCGTGGCTCATAATCTTTACGCTCTGCTCAGGGAGTTTGATGATTTGGGAGTAGACTACATATTTTCGGAGAGCTTTCCCAAGGACCACCTGGGACAGGCTATTATGAACCGGCTTTCCAAGGCGGCTGGATATAAGATTGTAAAGGTATAATGCATCAGGCAGGAGGAAACATGGAAAAACAGACCTTAGGGGAGATTGCATCCCAGAAGCTTTTGGAGATGATACAAAGGGACGGCTATACGGCCGGAGATAAGCTTCCCACGGAAGCTGAGCTGGTGGAACTTCTGGGGGTTGGCCGCAACACGGTGCGGGAAGCTCTTAGAATTCTCATGTCCAGAAATATTGTCACCATACGCCAGGGCTCAGGCACCTTTATTTCAGACAAAAACGGTGTGTCCGATGATCCTTTGGGGTTTGCCATGATAGAGGACCGAAGAAAACTGACAGAGGACCTGATTCAGGTGCGTGTGATGCTGGAACCGCCCATTGCAGCTCTGGCAGCCCAGAATGCCACCGTGGAGGATATCCGCCAGCTGGAGAACATACTTCTGGGCCTGGAGGAACAGATGATACTAAGGGAGGACTATGCTGACAAGGATTCGCAGTTTCACGCCCAGATTGCAAATTGTTCCCATAATCTGGTCATGACCAACCTGGTACCGGTAATCACAGACGGCGTCCGTGTGTTTGCCGGTGCTGTCCAGGAAACAGAGTATGAACAGACTCTTAAATCCCATCGCAGGATATTTGAGGCTATCCGGGACAGGAAGCCTGTGGAGGCGCAGCAGGCTATGTATTTCCACCTGATGTATAATGACAACCGTTATAAAGGTGAGATGCGGGATGGGAAGCAGGGGATGAAGGGGACGAGAGCTAAAGAACAGTAATGGCTTGCTGCCAAGGGGCTGTTGCGAAAGTAGATAAATAATAATCTACTGGAGCAGCAGCTCCTTTTCTGCGCAAAAAACAGAAAAGAGGGCACCGTTTCATCTATTTTCATTTTGGGACACACTTTTTGCACCTGTTTGCAGATGTTTTCAGATAAGGGTAACTTTTGTGGTGAAATAAAAAAAGGAAATATTCATCCTATAAATAGTTGTGTTTTATTCGATTTTATCTTGACTATACCTTATAAATATGGTAAAAATAAAATATATTCATAGGATGAATTTTGTAATTATCCTTTAGGAGGAAAGCGGCATGAAACAACTGTATGATGTAATCATTATTGGCGGCGGTGTGGTGGGCAGCGCCATTGCCAGGGAAATGTCCAGATACCGTCTGAAAATAGGCGTTTTGGAAAAGAACCTGGATGTTTGCTATGAGACCAGCGGCCGGAATTCCGGTGTGGTCCATGGCGGGTTTGCTTATGACACAGGTTCGCTGAAGGCCAGGCTCTGTGTGGAAGGCAATCAATTCATGGGACAACTGGCAGAGGAGCTGGATTTTAAATTCATCCGCTGCGGTAAGGTGCTGGTAGGCAATACGGCGGAGGATATGGAAACACTGAAACGGACCATCCGGCAGGGGGAGGAAAATGGTGCCGCAGGCCTGGAGCTAATTGGAAAAGAACGGCTCCATCAATTGGTTCCGGCTGTGGTAGGGGAATTTGCCATGTTTTCGGCTAACAGCGGAATTGTGGACCCTTTTAATTATACCATAGCCCTGGCTGAGAATGCCCATGCCAACGGAGCAGCGTATTATTTTGACCATGAAGTGACAGGAATACGGCGGGACAGCGAAGGAAATTATATACTTACGACGCCAAAAGGTGAATTCCACACCCGGTGGGTTGTGAACAGCGCCGGACTGGGCTGCGGCAACATTTCCGATATGCTGGGCATCCGCGGCTATAAGGTGATTGGTTCCAAGGGGGATTACATTATTCTGGACAAGCGTACAGGATATCTTCTTCCCATGCCTGTATATCCGGTTCCCAGCAATACTTACATGGGAATCCACGTGACCAACACTACTGACGGGAATGTCATTATTGGACCCAACGCAGAGATGGTAACAGATTTTACATACTATGGCGTGCCTCAGGAAAATATGGACTATCTGGCTAAGAGTGCTTCGGACCTGTGGCCATGTATCCATAAAAAAGAGTATATCCGCAACTATTCCGGTATTCTGCCTAAATGGGTGGATGAGAACGGTGTTATACAGGATTTTAAGATAGAGATAAGGGATGACATTGCGCCCCGCGCCATTAATCTGGTGGGCATCGAGTCCCCCGGGCTTACAGCGGCAGTGCCCATTGCCCGTCATGCAATCAGTCTTATGGAAGAGAGGGAGAAACTTACGCCGAATCCAGGGTTTAATCCTGTGAGAAAAGGAATTCCTCATTTTGCGGAGATGACAAAAGAAGAGCAGGAGCAGATGATACGGCAGAATCCTGATTACGGCCAGGTCATTTGCCGGTGCGAAAAGGTAACCAGGGCTGAAATCCTGGCAGCCATTCATAATCCATTGGGAGTTGACACCATGGCAGGAGTCAAATACAGGACCCGCTCCATGATGGGGCGGTGCCAGGGAGGATACTGCCAGATGCGGATTGCGCAGATGATAGAAGATGAATTGGGAAAAAAGGTAACAGAAGTCAGGTATGCCAGAAAAGATTCACAGATGTTTTTCGGCAGAGTGCGGGAGGAGGCGTAGGAAATGGAGATAGACGTACTCATTGTGGGCGGCGGACCGGCGGGACTGGCTGCGGCTGTCCGGTTATACAGGAAAGGAATCCATAATATATTGATTGTGGAACGGGAAAAACAGCTGGGAGGAATACTCAGACAGTGCATTCATGACGGTTTTGGACTGACTCGTTTTAAAACCACATTAAGCGGGCCGGAATATGCACAGAGATTTATAGAAGAGGTGGAGGAATTAGGGATTCCTTACATCACGGACGCAACTGTTCTGGAGGTGGAAGAGGACAGGACAGTGACGGCAGCAACACGCCGGGGTCTTAAGGTATGGAGGGCCAAGTCCGTGATCCTTACCATGGGATGCAGGGAGCGTACCAGAGGCGCTTTGGGAATCCCCGGTGAGCGCCCGGCCGGTGTGTTTACGGCAGGGGTTGCCCAGGCTTATATTAACCTCTACAATGTAATGCCCGCAAAGGAAGTGGTTATCCTGGGATCCGGCGACATCGGCATGATTATGGCCCGCAGGCTTACGCTGGAAGGCGCCCATGTCCAGGCCGTGTTTGAGATCCAGCCATATCCCAGCGGCCTGCCCCGCAATGTGGAGCAGTGCCTGAATGATTACGGCATACCGCTGTACCTGAGCCATACGGTAACGGCTGTCCACGGGGACAACCGCCTGACAGGCGTCACGGTGTCCCGTGTGGATGAACACTTAAGACCTGTTCCGGGAACTGAAAAGGAATACAAGTGTGATACCCTGATACTTTCCGTGGGACTGATTCCTGAAAATGAACTTTCACTGGACGCTGGCGTGACCCTGGATGACAGGACAAAGGGCGCTGTGGTGGATGAACATTTCCAGACAGATGTGGCGGGGATTTTTGCTGCGGGAAATGTGCTCCATGTCCATGATTTAGTGGACTTTGTTTCCATGGAAGCAGAGAGCCTGGCGGATTCTGCTGCGGAATTTGTGCAGAAAGGATGTCTGCCCCCCTGTCCCATCGAAATAGGAACGGACAGCCATATTAACCATACCGTTCCCCAGAGAGTGAGCGGCACCAGGGATTTTAAGCTGTCCCTGAGGGTAAACAGTCCTTTGAAGGAATGCCGCATTGAAGTAAGGCAGGACGGCGTGTTGGTTGCATCAAAGAAAATGAAGAAAGCGATACCGGCCGAAATGATTGAACTTACGGTTAAGGCGGATAAACTGGTGTCCATGGGCCGGCTGGAGGTGAGCGCTGAATGTTGAGAGAATATACATGTATCATCTGTCCCAACGGATGCGATATAAGGGCGCAGATTGAAGAGAGGGAAGACGGAAGCAGACGGATTTGTTCTGTGGAGGGCGCCGCTTGCCCAAAGGGGAGGGCGTATGTGGAGCAGGAATTGACGGATCCCCAGAGGAATATTGCCACATCTGTATTGGTAAAGGGCGGCATACTTCCCCTGGCCAGCGTGAGGCTGACAAACCCCATACCCCGGGACCGGATTTTCGATGCAGTGAGTGAGATAAAAAAGTATACCCTGACCGCCCCTGTGAAAGCGGGAACTGTTGTCATACCGCGTCTCATGGGGTATGACACGGATGTGATTGTGACTAAATCAGTGCCTGAAAATAGATGATGGTAAAGCTGGGGCGGATGAAAACACAAAGAAAAGTCTGTTATTGTTGATGTAAGCAGCTATATAGGAAAACCACCCTGATATCTGGCAGTTGAGAGGGTGGTTTTTCTATCTTCATAATTCGTCAGCCCCTTGTGGAAAGTTGTCTTTTGAGCATATTTACATAGTTTGGTAATTCAACCAAGGCTTTTTGATATTAAGTTTTGGTTTACCCATGGAGGACCCATAATGGTTCTGTCAGAAATGCAGTTTATATCGCTGCTTCTCAAACCTGACGAAAATCTGCCCTGCACAGTAAAGGCCAATATACCCCTTAAAAAGATCCTTGGGCCGGCGGGTGTTTGCGCAGAATAAAGTGTTTACTACTAAATTCCGAACTCCTTGAACAATTGTTCCTGATAAGTCCTATCCGATGCTGCCCGGATAATGTCGTCCGCCCTTCCTGCATCTGCCAGCTTCACATTCAGTGCATTTGCGCGCCCCAGCCCCTGCTGGACTCCTTTTTCTATACCTTGTTCAATTCCTTTTTCAATCCCCTTCTCAACACCGTCCTCAAACAGCATTTTGCCTAAAACAGTCATTCCGATCCTCTCCTTTATCATCGCTAATTCATCTCTGTCCAAAAATTTTACTGCCAGCGCATACAGTACTGACTGCATTCTTTTTCGATCCTCATCCCCTGCTTTGAGTTCCTTACACTGAAGAAACTCCATGCCCTGGTAAATCCTTTGGCTCATCTCCATCTTTCCCGACATCAGAGGGGTCAGAAGCAGGGGAAATACATCATGGCGCCCCAGTGTCTTGCCCCGGCTGATTTTCTGCTGCAGCTTTTCAAAGACCTTGTCCGCATTTCTGTCCTTTAGCCGAACCACCTCTACTCTGTATACGTTCATTCCGTTGACCAGCTCCTTTTTCAGGATTTTTACCCGGGATGTACATATTACAGTTGTCGTGACCGGAACATCATATGTAAGCCCTATGTAAGCCTCATATTCCCGGAACCGTCTTAAGTCCTTCTCCTGAATACTGTCGCTCTCAAATTCCAGATGTCTCCACGACCCGTCCTTCATAATAAAATTAAAGTCTTCTTCCAGCCTGCGCATCTCCAGATGGACATGCTCTGTAGGTGCCACGCAGGCAATCCGGCCCTTGATACCCGCATAGGGAAGCAAATCCTTCCCAAAAAACTGTGCCGCTGTCTTCATTACCTTGTCCTCCAGCTGACTGAACCCTCTGGCCCCTGCTGATTCTGATTCCTGTTCACGCAGATAATCTGCTTCCATACAGCCTCCTGTTCCGGCAAGCCATATAAGAACCTATCCCCATTATAGCGTTTTCCGATAAACCAGACAATAGCCCTTCTGCCTTTTAATAAATAATTGGTGTGATATAAAAGTGGAAATGATTGCCCGATACATAAGGGGCAGAATAATGAGATGAATCGTTCGATTCAGATAATTTGAGATATTGTTAAAGATATAGAATAATGAGCGATAGTTACTTATATTCCGCTATCGTCTGGTTGTTATAATATAGCATTTATCCCGGAAAAAGGCAAGGACCGGAAAAACAGTTATTCACCGGTTATTCCCAGGGGTATTTCCAAGGCGTTCCCAAGATTTATGCAACTTTATTGATTAAATAAGCCCGGAATGTTATAATCCATTCACAGACAGAGGAAAATATAAAATACCAGCAACGATACCAGAAGCAGCCACGCAGCCGTTCCTGAATGTCCAGACAGGAGCTGTATTTATTGGACACTGCGGGGGCAGGCTGCGTGTGTGCAGAGACAGCCAGGCGGCTGCGGAAAGGATAAAAGGAGGAAAAAGAATGACCGGAAAACGTGTGGATTATATAACATGGGACGAATATTTCATGGGGGTGGCCCTGTTGTCGGGAAGACGTTCCAAGGACCCAAGTACCCAGGTGGGCGCGTGTATTGTCAGCCAGGACAATAAGATCCTGTCCATGGGATATAATGGTTTCCCCAAAGGGTGTTCGGATGACGAATTC
>UMFJ01000001.1_pt1 | contig 11030 bp, 11 predicted proteins | sample 1964991 | NCBI WGS metagenome assembly UMFJ01 (sample SAMEA4836044, study PRJEB28245) | human gut metagenome | biome: gut microbiome; material: fecal sample | place: Denmark | collected 2008 | reverse complement strand
CTATGATCCCCAGGAGCGGAAGAAATGGGGCCCACAGCAGATGAACCTGTTTTCTGCCGGGCTGTTGGGAGGTGAGACGGAAGATGGAAGGAATTGAGAAACTCTGGTGGGCAAAGCATCGGCTGGAGGAACAGACAGAAGGAAAACAGCGCCTGATTATTGGAGCTGGAGGACACCTCTTCGTGAAGGTGGATGACAGCTGTCTGGCGGCTTGTTACTTTGCCATGGTCAGGAATCAGAAAACCGGGCAGTATCATGCGGACGTAAAGGGCTATCTGCGGACGTTCAGCGGGTACTGCAATGGAACACGGCTGGAGCAGTTGTCGGAGGAAATAAGCGGGCTGGCGGCGCTTGTGAAGGAACTGGAGGACGCGCAGCTTAGTGTGAGTGAAGAGGAACTTCAGGAATTCATTCGGGAGTTAGAACAGCAGGATAAAACAGCAGAAGGAGAGGAAAGGGAGGCGTGATGAGAAACGTGAAAATCAATGGAAGAGTGGCGGAGGATGGAAGCATCATCCTGCCGCCAGGTGTATTGGAAAGCATGTGCCTGACCCCGGGGAATCTGGTAACGCTGGAGTTTGCCCCCACCAGTCCGGTAAAAGAAGCTAACGGCTATGGGCCGCGGTTTCAGGTGGAAACGGGTATCTGTGAGGCGGATATCATTGCCGATGAGGAGGAAGCAGCGCTGGTAGTTCCTCATGATTTACTGAACGATGCCCATATTCCCATGGATGCAGGGCTGGTGGTACAGACGATTCCGGGGGCGATCTTAATCGGTGATACGGATCCCATGGCGGCGGTCCAGGCGCCGCTTCTGGAGATCTTGTCCTTGTTTGGAATATCTGAGGAGGAAGCGTACAAGGCAATCGAAGAAGGAGGTTACTATGATGAGTAAGCTGGTATATAAGGTGATGGACAGTAAGGGAAGAGTGTTGATTCCGAGGGAATTGCGTATGGCGGCCGGTATGTGCGGCGGGGATATCCTGGCTCTTCAGCTCCAGGAAGGGAAGGTATCCGTGCGTAAGGTGGAAATCGTGGAGGTGGGGGACCAGTCACCGGAAGCGGTGGAGGCATATGTCCGCGCAGCCATTAAAACTATGCCGGATGCGGTTCGGTTAAGCTTAATTTCAGACCTGTCCGGGCTGGTCCGGGAGAAGGAGGGGAGCCATGTCGGGTGATCGGATTTTTACAGACAGGGATTGTGTGGAGACAGGAAGCGGCTGCTCTCTGAAAGGGAAGGTGGTTGTCTTAAAAGAATCTGCACTGAAGGCTGGCTTTGGCCGGCAACTTTATTACTGCACGGGCGGGAATGGAGCCAATGCGTATGCTCTGGGAACATCTGTGTTTCTGGTGGACTTGAAGAACGGTGAATTTGAACGCTGCGCCCGGGATCATGTGTTTGGTGTGTTAAAGCCGGAACTTCTGCCGGATGAGGAGAAGCTGCAGCTCTCTCAGATCCGCCCGTCCGATGCCCTACCGTTGGAGAACCATGAACCCCAGTACAGCGGATACAGTTTCCTGGAGGATGGAAGGTATGCGGCTGGGGTATGGCTCTGCAATGAAAAGGAAGCTATGGAATATGTGGAAATGCAGAAGCCCTATCAGCACCGGATCATGCTCTGTGACCGGAATGATTTCTGTGTCTGGGAGGTGCGGGATGGCAGGCAGGTTTACCCCACACAGGAAGCGTTGGATCAAATGCGCCAAGGATTGGAAGGGAGTTCTGGACCGATGCAGATGTAAGGGAAGGAATTACAATTTAACCCAGTGGGTTTTGTCAGGTCTGCTGCATATTCGGCCTCAATCTTTGTTGGTTTTTGTGAATCGCTTTCCGGCGTACAGCGTGGTATGGTGTTGAGCTGACACAATAGGTAAAGTAGGAAAGTGAGGGCAGCGGATGTCTAAATACGTGTACAAAATGAACCTTCCTCAGTACCGGTTTTACAACCACATGGTGGGGGATGGGGAGGAACGGAAAGAACTGATCAGTGACCTGCTGGCGGCGGAAATGATACTGGAGAGGGGAAATAAGAAGGAGCGCAGCCAGGCGTTAATAACGCTGGCAACCAAGAAAAAACGTCTGGCGGATTTCATTTACAGCCAGGAGGAGGACCGAAAACGCTGCCTGAAGGATCTGACGGGGCGGGACATGAAGCAGTTCCGGAAGCGCCTGGACCATTACCTGGATATGCTGCTCATGATCCCATTCTTTCAAGGGCAGTCCGAAAAAAAACGGCGGTATGTGGATGAAAAGTCCGTCTCATCCATTCCCCCAGAGCAGAGAAGCCGCCGCTTTCAATACGACATGGAGAAGGGGAAATATTATACCGAATACGACTGTGTTCCCAAGCTGCTGCTAATCAATGAGCAGCTCTATGAAGAATGCGGTTACTATGAGATGACCGAAACAGATTGGGAGAACCTGGAACGACTGGTGGCAGATGATGTGCATTACATCATCAACATCCAGGGAAGCAGTGGCGGAGACTGTGCTTATCTGGTAGAGAAGGATGAGGAACTCTGCATTAAGATCCTGGATCGTCTGAAGGGGAGCAGGAAAATTTCCATGGAAAACATGGTCGGAAAGGCGGATGGTGTGGCTGCCGTATTCTTAAGTCTCCTGGACTATTTGCAGGAAATGGAACTGGCGGAGCAGAGACGGCGCAAGTATCTGGAAGATCATCCCAGGAAGTCGGAGTATGCGGGAAAGGCGATTCAAAGTCAGCGGTTTGTAGACAAAAATAGTATCAAGGTGTTCGATATGAAACAGGAAGGAGCAGCCCCGGATTCCATCGGAGCTGTTTATTTTTTAAGTAAGAAGAACAGCGGGAGAGGCGGATTTAGGAGGACGGGGTATGAAATGCTGCCTCATACCAGGAGAGGCCATTACCGGAAATACAAGGATGGGAAAACCATCTATGTGAAGGCAGCTATTATTCATAAGGAGAAGTATGAAGGGATCCAGTCGGCTCATCGGATGAATCAGCCAGGAGGGAAAAACAAGCTGGAACAGGAGGAAGGCGGAAACGCCTTTTCACAGGGCATGAGCCTGTAACTGGTATAAGGAGGAATTTGAGGTGTGGCATGGATTTTGGGCCAGGGACGCTCCTGGAGGAAATAGGAATGTCTGAGGAAGACGCTGCAGGCTCCAAAGATGAACAAAACAGACGAGGAAAGGAGTGGAAGCCCTATGCGTGGAATTCGAGTGGAACAGGGGCGGATTATGTACTTCGGAAATCCGGCCGGCTACATTGCCGGCAGCCAGGCGGTGGTGGATCCAATTTTTAAGGGAAAAGAGCTGGAGACCTATCTGGAACGGCAGGGTGGGATAGAAGAGGTGGTGTGGAAAGGCGGTGTGTATGACCGATTGATGAATGGGCAGGCCGAGATCCAGGGAGGAGACCCCTTAAAGAACTGCCGGATTTGGCAGTTGAAACCGGATGTCAATATCTATATGAAATTCATTGGATATGAAATGCTGGTTGAGAAATTTGGAGAGCCGGAACCGGAAAATTACCGCATGGTGTATGACGGTGAAATTGAAACCAATGAGATGGAGCGGATTTTTGAGAAATTTAATGGTGAGCAGGAGGTGCCAGGATATATGGGACACTCCCTTTCCGTGTCGGACGTCATTGAGTTATACGATGAGGGATCCAGTGAATTTTATTACGTGGACTATACGGACTTTAAACCGGTTGCGTTTGGAGGACCGGAGCCGTCCCAGTCCCAAACGCTTCAGCTGTAATAAAGGAAACCAGGCAGCGAAGACTGCCTTTTATTATGTAAGGAGGAGTAATCCATGAAAGCAAGATTTGAGGATATGAAACATGCGGCGCAGCGGAAGCTGTGGAAGGTACGGATTGTTCTTATGGACCGTTCGGGAGAAAATTTCATTGATAGTGCGATCTTTTCTTAACTACAGCAACACTATATAAATGTATACGATATAGATAGTGGTTAATCCCTTTAAACATAAGGGATTGGCAGGGGAAAAGGTTTAGGTGGAGACGCTGGTTTATTCCCTGTTTCATGTACACGATATAAACTATAAGGAAAGAGGTAGAGTCTTATGAAAGAAAAGATGAATTCCATAAAGATAAAGGCAATGAAGCTGTATGCAAGGACAAGCGGTATCCTGGCAGACAACAGAGGGGAAGGCTACATTGACACGGTCGTTGTCATATTGATATCGGTGGTGCTCGGCGCTTTACTGCTGGCTGGATTATACGCTTTATTCGGAGACGTTGTGCTTCCTGAATTAACAAGGCGTATTCAGGAAATGTTCAATTATGCTGGATAGAGGAAGTAAATAGCATGGATTCATGGTATAGTTAGCCTGTGCCAGAGGTGCGGGAAGGATGGACCATGGAAAAACGATTTCAGGTAAAACGGTTTCTATTTGAAACCACAGCAGGAGATGAGGTCTGCCGCTATATGCTGACAGACCGGCTTCTCCTTGCCCTTGCGCCAAGAAAATACATTGAAAATAAAAAATGTGTGAAAGTTGGGATCTAACAGGACTTAAGACTATAAATTGTGCTTTTTAAGATTCTATATAAAAATACCATCCTGAATATGAAGCAATGACTAACAAATTGGTGGGGTTTTTATCGACTTTTTTATTTTAGTATATGGAACTATCGCAATAGAGTTTGGTGAGATTATACATCTGAGAATTACTAAGAGAATAGGGTATGGTTTTGAAATTGAAGCGTTAGTTTTATGTTGACAAAAAACGCTTGTGTCCAACAATGTCCAAAACAATTGATTGACAACGCTAAAAAATGGCGTATAATATAAATTGTGGACAATGATGTCCAAAAAGGAGCGATAGAATGAAAGCCAATTTTATAATTAATCTCGTTTCAGCTCATAGTAGCGGAAACGAAGCTCAGTTTGAAAAGGTACTTTCAGATTTGATCCATGATGAGGAGAAAAAAGGGAATTCTTCATTGGCATTGTCTCTTAAAAACGCTTATACAGCCGATAAACGTCCTGCTAATAGTACAATGATCAGCCCGATGTCCTCGATGTCATTTTCCGTACAGTCTGCAGCTAATTTGCCAAAGGACAAAGACAGTACTTTGGATTTAGTGGAGATATTACAGCCAACTGTTACGTTAGAAGATGTGGCGTTATCTGAAAAGGCCAGTGATACGATTCAACAAATCATTGATGAACAAAAAAAGGCTGATGAGCTGTTGAAATTAGGGGTTATTCCGACAAATCGTGTTTTACTCTGTGGGCCGCCTGGGTGTGGAAAAACTATGACAGCAAATGCGTTGGCGGCGGAGCTTGGTCTGCCTATAGCCTATGTTCGCTTAGATGGTCTGGTCTCATCTTATTTAGGGCAAACAGGAACAAACATAAGAAAAATTTTTGAGTTTGTAAAAGGTAAACGTATCATGCTTTTTCTTGATGAGTTTGATGCAATTGCTAAAAAAAGAGATGATTCGCATGAGTTAGGCGAACTAAAGAGGGTCGTGACAACATTATTGCAGAATTTAGACGAGATGCAGGCTAGTGTATTTTTAGTAGCGGCAACAAACCATCACCATTTATTAGATTCAGCTATTTGGCGGAGATTTGATATCTCTATTCTACTAGAAGAACCAAATGAAAAGCAAAGGGAGAAGATTATTAGCTCTGTATTATCATCTTATTTGAAAGATTTTCGGGTTGACCCTAAAACGTTGGTTGTCCTGACGGATGGTATGAGTGGAGCACAAATGCAAACATTTCTACAATCATTGGGAAAGTTCTGTGTTATGAACAAAAAAAGGGGTGATACCATTGAGATTGAAGAAATTGGTAAAATATGGCTTAAACATGCGGCTCTTTATGTGAGCGAAGATAGCGATGATTTTATTGCGGCGCTATCAAAATTACAGAAGGGCGGAATATCAATAAGGACATTGGAATCAATAACCGGCATTCCAAAATCAACACTGAGTTACCGCTTTGGCAAGGAGGGGAAAATAAATGAATGAAAATCAGCGTCCGCATTTTTGGATTCCAGATGAAGAAGTTGAGCAGGTATCTAAAAAATTGACATCACGAACTACCCCTCGTGATATCGTTTTTTCTGAGCATGGAGCTAAATTAAGTCAAGGACTTCAAATGGTAAAACAAGCTGTTGACACAGCCCAAGACGATGACTCTTTGCGTGATGTAGGGTTATATGTTTTTAAGGTTGAGTTTCCACAGGGAGAGAAAGTTCAGCATAAATCGGAGCTTTTTTCTAAAAATGGTATGCATTTAAATGCCGTAAAGGATGAGCGCCATGCTATTGTATCAACAACCAGACAGCAATTCCAGACACTTAAAAACCGTGTTGGTGCATACACTGCTAACGGAACAAATAGAACACATTTTGACCATATTGAAAGCATTTCGCCATACATTGGAACAGAAAAAAATTCCAATGAATTACGGAAAAAAGTTTATATTGCTAAGCCTCCAGAAACAGTGGATATTCAGCTCATGTTTATTCCGAATTTGCAGCCGAAAGAATATGAGCAGGCAATCAGTAAGGTAAAGGAAAAAATCATTGCTACGAAAGGAATCATTCAGCAGGAGCCGTATTATTTATCAGATAATACCCCAGTTATTCGTGTAATTATTCCGTCAAATACTTTGAGCAGATATGAGAATGACTTAGCAATATATCGGATAGAGGAAACTCGTTTTTTTAGCGCTGGGGTTGATAATTATTTAGGGGCCATTCCGACAACAGCGCAAATTGATTCAGCAGTTGATATAAATGGGCTCCCTGTTGTTGCAGTATTAGATACAGGGGTTAATTTTGTCTCTCCTTTTGATCAATTGATTGTGAATCATTGGAAGGCCCCGGGATCTTTGGGTGGGGATTGTGAGCATGGCACTCGTGTAGCCAGTAAAGTGGCATTTTCGGATTTAAGTACACAATTGGCGGCCTCTCATATTGTTACGCCCCGGGCAAGGATTATTGACTGCAATATTCTTGATGGATCTGTTCCAGAAAATATATTGATACAAAGGATTCAAAATGCAGTCTCAGTTCATTCAGGACTTGCTAAAATTTTCAATTTGTCGGCTAATGCATCTAGTCCTATTGAGGGGGATGAGATGAGCATTATTGGATTTGAGATGGATGTTCTTCAGCTAAAGTATGACGTTCAATTTGTTATTTCAGCAGGTAATCATGAGCTTTGGCAAACGGAAAGCTCTATTGATGATATTCTGGATGACGATGATTCAAAAATTTCACCGCCTGCTGATTCTATGCTAAGCATTGTAGTTGGTGCCGTGGTCTGCGAGAATCATACAGGAAGTTTATCAGGTAAGAACATGATTGCACCATATAGCAGATGTGGTCCTGGTTTTGCTGGCTTTTCAAAGCCTGATATGTGTGCCTATGGAGGCACCATTGTTTTAGATGATGATGGAGCCCATGTACCATGTGATTCCGGAGCCTTGGTCATGACCAAGGCTGGAACTATTGAGCCGGATGCGGGGACAAGTTTTACTGCTCCTACTGTAGCTGGTGATTTGGCTGAAATATCAGCAGCTATGCCAGGGGATGATATGTTGCTTGCAAAAGCACTGCTATACCATAATACGAAACCGCTGTGGGAAGTCGATGACATGGACAATGATGAATTGACATTTGCACATAATCTGTACGGACGAGGGATTTCCTCTGTTTCGGATAGTAAATTTTCATCGCCGTCTCGCGTCACATTTGTGAGAACAGGTATACTTAACAAAATCACAAAAGAACGGATAAAAATCTATATGCCGGAAATTCTCGCTGCACAACCCGGTAGAAATGTTGCCAAAGTTACGGTGACGTGTTTGTCTCGGCCGCCTGTTGATAGGACAAAAGGTTGTGAATATTTGGGGGCATATATCAGAGCTTCATTAAAAAAATCTCATCCGGATGGACACCTCATCCAGGTCTCACAAGATTATAAGGAAGGACGCAAAGAATGGGATGTCTGTCATCAGTTCAGTAAAATGTTTTCCAATTTTAATGCGGGTGATTGGCAAATTTGGTTAGAGTTGTTTTCACGATGGGATGATGATCATATTGATGTTCCATATGCATTAGTTGCTACAATTGAAGATGTTAGTGAGACACTTGATGTGTACAGCGAGGTGCAGGCGCAGAATCGTTATCAGGCAATTAATGCATTACGATTGAAAATTGATGTTTAAAATTAAAAGTTAAAATAGCCATTATTGATATTAAAAATGGTAAATACCCTTTGCTAAAAATTTGGTTGAGCAAAACAATAACATAGTATGAACACAATTTGCTATATTTTAATGAGAACACGACTGAACCTTAGAATTCTGTCGTGTTTTTCATATGTTCAGAAAGCGAGAAAAAAGTGCTCAAGGTACTTTATTAACCAAATTATCAATGCTATCTAACTGGAAATTATTTTAAATAGGTACATCCTAAGTAAAAAAAATGAGCCACATATTGATATCGTTGCTCGGCGTTTTACTGCTGGCTGGATTATACGCTTTATTTGGAGACGTTGAGCTTCCTAAATTAACAAGGCGTATTCAGGAAATGTTCAATTATGCCGGATAGAAGAAGTAAATGACATGGATTCATGGTATAGTTAGCCTGTGCCAGAGGCGCGGGAAGGATAAACCATGGAAAAACGATTTCAGGTAAAACGGTTTCTATTTGAAACCACAGCAGGGGATGAGGTCTGCCGCTTTATGCTGACAGACCGGCTTCTCCCCATGCTGGCGCCAAACCAGTACATTGAGATGAAAAGCATCAATAAACTTGGCACGGGAAAAAGCTACGCCTACAAACTGTGCGTATACTTTAACTTTCTGCATGAGAAGCATCAAACGAATTATGAGGCGGCAACTAACAAACAGGTGTTGGGGTTTGTAGATTATTTGATTTACGGGGATAAGGAAAATCTAAGAATATTGAGTCCACAGGAAAGTCTCTGTTACAGCACTCTGTCCGGCTATGTAACCGCCATAACAGACTTTTACCGATGGCTTGACCAGACCTATGGCAGTGGGATGGTGTTTTACGAAGGAGAGCGCAGATGCCGGCCACAGTCCTATCTGTATGGACAGATCTACACTTACCAGTATAAATACCTGATTAACCGGATGCTGCCCGATGTAAAAGGAGGCAGAGAATATATTAAATGGTATACAGATAAAGAGAAAGCGCTCCTTTGCAGCGGTTTTCATACGCTGCGGGATGAGGCGGTGTTCCGGCTGACGCTGGAGGGCTTTCGGATTGATGAGGTGCTGAGTATACGGCTTGGTGATTACCGGGAAGTGGAACGGCTGATACAGCCTTCACGCTCCAAGAGGAGACAATCTGCGGTCAGTGGGTATGAGAACAAACTTCGAACTGTTCGGATAGGGGAAGAGACGGCAAAGGCACTGAACGATTATCTTTTTGTGGAACGGCCGTCTGCTGAAAATGAGGGCGGTATCATCAGTGACTGGTTATTCCTTACTTTACGTGGGAAATCGGCGGGACAGCCGCTCACTTATCATAACTATCGCAAAATCCTTAAAAACTGTGCAGAACGTTGTGGCATTTCAGCAGTAGGTGTCAGAACCCATAGCGGCAGGAGCACGAAGGTGATGGAGGTATTGGAGCATAACGCATTGCATCCGGAGCAGGAAAAATCAGACATTCAAATCAAAGCTTTGTTTGGCTGGTCGCAGATTGATTCTATTCAGCCGTATATGAACCATAACAGCGAGATTATGGCCAACGCCGTATACAAACGCCATGGTAAAAAGGATGGTGGCGGTAATGATTAAAATCGCACAGAGAATTACCGCTTCTGCTGTCTGGGACATCGAGGGAACCGAGGTGCGCCTTCCGTATCGGAAGGAGTATCCGGAACCGGTAATGAGGAAGAAAATTGAGGATTACCGGAGTGTTTTGGAAAGTAGGATTTACGAGCAGGACAATATTGGACTTTGCGAGGCGTTTACTGTCTTTGGAGGGATTGCTTTCGTTGCAATCGGACTAACATGCAGGGAAGCGTTTCTACAATGCTTTTCTTACTATGCAATGCAGTTTGCACGGGAGTGGGCTGATGGAGAAAAGTGTCTGAAATCCAAATACATTGGCTATGAGTACGTGTTTGCAAAGATGCTGAAAAATGAAGCGATAAAAATTCATTATGATTTCCGATATATTTTAGATCAGGCAAATGGAGGGGATTTTTGCCAGATGAATGAAGAGGCTTTTGCAGAGTATTGGATTTCAGTCATTAGACATTTTATGAAAAGTGGTTCTTCTCTTTCAGAAGTGTCAAACCGGGTAGGTGATGTAAGGGTATCCAGGTATCTGATGCAGATACCAGACCAGACGCTTGCTTATTTTAAAGGGATAGCCGGAAGTTATACGAAAAGGCGGGAATTAATCAGCCTTACGAAAATGAATAACTTTATTCTGGGAAATGACAGCCGGACAGGATTTGCAGGTGCAGAACCGGACTTTCTGAAGCTACTAAAGCAGATTACAGAGGAAGAAATAGAAATTCAGAGGACGCGATTTGTTAAGGAAAACAGGAAAGAAATGTCACTGCATAATGATGTGTGGATTTTATATCAAAGGCATGGAACAGGTCTGAAACTGCTGACTGTGGATTTTCGTAAGGTAAATCAGCCGTCATTCCGAAAAGAGATAAAGTGTTTCCTAAAGATGAGGTTTTCAGGCCATATACGCGCCAGTGACAGAATCCACCTCTCCATTTTTGATGCGGTGAACCGGATTTGTGAAATAAATGACTGCATCCGGTATTTTTCTGATATTGATCATATAGACGTAAAAAAGTTGCAGTTATCCTTGGAGCAAGAGGTGGATCAATCAAAAATCATGACCATGTTCTCTGCCTGCCGAACTTTGTACCATTATCTTTGCTCAGACGAGAATGATAGTAAACTTCCCAAACCTCATAGTAATCCGTTCGAGAGCCTGCATTTTGTCAATGCTAAGAAATACCATAAGAATACACCATATATTCCGGATAAGG
>UMFJ01004571.1_pt1 | contig 11254 bp, 7 predicted proteins | sample 1964991 | NCBI WGS metagenome assembly UMFJ01 (sample SAMEA4836044, study PRJEB28245) | human gut metagenome | biome: gut microbiome; material: fecal sample | place: Denmark | collected 2008 | reverse complement strand
TTTTAAAAAAATTACTTGTAAGAAAAAAATATGTACTTCAAGAAAATGAAATAAATAATAATAAAATAGTGAAGATTGTTAATTATATTGATCAACATTATAAAGAAAACTTAAGTATACAAGTATTAGCTGATCATTTTTATGTTTCACAATCTTATTTATCAAGATATTTTAAACAAAATTTTGGAACAACAATTAAAAAATATATTGATAGTGTTAGATTGGAAAAAGCAATTAATGATATATTACATACTAATCTATCGATGACAGATATTGCTTATAATAATGGCTTTGCGAATTCTAAATCATTTAATAGAATTTTTAAAAGAATTTATAAAATGACACCTCATGAATATCGAAAGTTATTAAAATAGAGTTTATTAGTTCAAATAAAGACCTATTATAAAGAGTAATAAATGATATACTTTTTTTAGGGAGGAAATTCTAATGAAGAATACAAAAAGATTTTTGCTTTGTTTTGTGATGCTATTTTCACTTGCGATAGCGCCTGTCTATGCAGTAAATAGTAATCATGTACTTAATGGAACTTATTCTTTAATTGTAGATGAATATGATTGGGGAGTAGCAACACCAAGAGTAATTGTAAATGTTGATCAAGAAATAACGACAATTGATAAAGATGTTTTAAAGGTTGTAGAAACTAAAGAAAATGCTGAAGATTTTCAAAGAACAATTGTAGATGCTTATATTTCTGATCAAAATGGTCAAAAAGTAGAAGGTGCTTCAAAATATTTTACAATTGATTTAAAAGTAAGTCCAACAGAAGGAAGTCCTTTCATTTATAAAAGTTTTAATGAATGGGCAGATCCTTATTATTTAACAATTTCATTAAAAGAAAATAAAGAAATAATTGATGGTCAAAATGAATATGATACTTTAAATATTGATACAAATTATACATCTCGTTCTTTATCTGCGGGAGATCAATTTGATTATTCAGGTAGATATCAAGCAACAGATGGAACAAATTATAGTTTTGCTACATATTCACCAGCAAAAGATGATCATAAAAATGCTTTAGTTGTATGGTTAAATGGTGGAGGAGAAGGTGGTACAAATCCTCAAATAGCAGTATTGGGAAATAAAGTGACAGGTTTAATTAGTCCAGAAATTCAAGAAAAACTTGGTAATGCTTATGTTTTTGTTCCACAATGTCCAACGCTTTGGATGGATGGTTATGGTGATTTTGAATTTACTGAATCAGGATTAAAATTTACACCAAGACATACACCTTCAACATATGTAAAGAGTTTAATGGAATGTATTAAAGCGTATGTTGATAGTAATGATGATATTGATACAAGTCGTATTTATATTGGTGGATGTTCTAATGGTGGGTATATGACAATGCAAATGGTTTTATCGTATACTGATTATTTTGCTGCAGCTTTTCCAATTTGCACAGGTTTTGATGCTAGTGATTTAAGTGAAAAAGATGCTCAAAAACTTAAAGATTTTCCATTATTTATTACGTATTGTGAAAATGATGATACGTTAGATCCAAATCAATTTTCAAGACCACTTATTGAAAAATTAAAAGCCGCTAACGCTACTAATCTTCATGTCTTTTCACCAGATGATGTTCATGATACATCAGGACTTTATAATGGAGAAGATGGAAAACCATATCAATATTCAACACATTGGTCATGGATCTATGTGTTCAATGGAGAAGCCATTGAAGATGATACATCATTAGAATTATTTTCATGGTTATCAAAACAAAGCAAACAAGTAAAAAATGAAAATGTAGAAATAGCAGATAAGGTTGAAGATTCTCAAAAAACAACAGAAAAAACAGCTGTAAAAACAGGAGACAATAGTCCAATATTTACTTATATGTCATTATTAGCTGTTGCAAGCTGTGCTTATTTGCTTATTGCACATAAAGAATATGAATAATATTTAAGAGTCAAGGATTGAAAATCTTTGACTTTTTTTGTAAAAAAATACATTTGGATAGAAAAAGACCGATTTTATGCATGTTTTTGACATGCATGTAAGCGCTTTATTTTATATAATAATAGAAAAGGAGGGAATATGGATGTTTACAAAAAAGGTATTTATTAGTTCTTTAAGTATTATGTTTGCACTAAGTGGGATAAGTGTTGTACAAGCTCAAAATACTGGAGAACAAAAAACAAATTCAGATATTTCTGAACTATTAACGCTTGATGAAAATAATAGCGAATTTTTAAAAACGTTAATGAAAGATGGATATGCTGAATTAGGAAGGTACAAAGTCGAAAAAATCAAAGATAATGTTTATCATTGGGATGAAGGAACAAAGAAACTTCCTGGTGGAGCAACTGATGAAAATGGGGCAATGAATAATCCATCATCAATGTATTTTGTGTTATCAGAAGATGGTGTTGTATTAGTTGACTTAGGAAATGGTTCCCAAAATGAAGAAGATATTCAAAACGCTAAAACAATTGTTGAATCTATGACAGGTGATAAACATTTATCAATTATCATTACACATAGTCATGGTGATCATACTGGTTTTGGTAGATCAAAAGAAGTTTTTAGTAATGTAACAGTAGACAATGTATATGTAAGTGATGCTGATTATGATGTTGCATTTGAAGCTATTTCTCAATTTGATGGCAAAATAACAAAAGTACATAGTGGTGAAACAGTTGATATTTATGGTGCACCTTATGAATTTAATGTTGTTAATGCACATACTGAAGGTTCATTAATGATTACTGATGAAACACATGAAGCATTATTTACAGGTGATACTTTCGGTAGTGGATTTATTTGGGCACTTTTTGAAACAAATGGTGGTAATCCACTTGCTGCATTAGATAAAGGATGTTCACTTGCTAGAAAGATTTTAAATAATAATCCATCTCTATCTATTTTAGCAGGTCATCGTTGGCAACAATTCTGGGAAGATAATGCACAAAGACCAAATGAAATGTCAATTCAATATTTCAATGATATGGCTCAAGTTATTAGTGGTTTATTAGATGGTACAACTATTTCAAATAGTTATACAGCAGCATCTTGGGCACCAGATGCAGTTGAACTTTCAAGTAATGGTGCAAAAGCAAAAATCGATACATTACCTAAATATATTGAAGCTTATAAAAAAGCAGTTAATCAAATGCAAGAAGCTTATGTTTATAGTGGTAGTGATCAATTAAGTATTGAATCAGTAAATGCAGCTGCTGCACCTACATTTGTTGTTTATCCTGATGGTAATATGTCTGATGAAGAAGCAGAAAAATATATTGAAGCATCAGGTATTAAAGAAATTGTTAATCGTTCAGCAAGTAAAGTTTATGTAGCAAGACCAGCTAATGGTGTTGAATTTACAAGTGATGATGTTCAAGGATTTGAAGCAATCGTAGGTAAAATAGGTGTATCTAGTAACTTTAAATTAATTGGAATTGGTAATGGGGCTACATTCATTAATCAAAATTTAGCTTCTTATATGAACTTTGTTTCTGGTCTTGCATTAGTTAATCCAGAAAAAGGTATGGATGTTAATGTTTCAGTACCAACTTATTTAGTAACTGATAATGATGAAATTGTAAATACTTATGTAAAAGCAAATAGTGCAACTAAAACTGAAGATGGTTATTATGTAAATCCAGAAAGCCATTATGAAGTTGTTGCAGTTAATAAGGATACTGGTTTAGATGCAGTTTCTGCAACAAAAGATGCTTGGGAAAAAGTACTTAAGAAATTTGGTAGAATTGGAAATTATAGTGATGTTTATAAGGAAACAGCTACTTGGTATTCACGTCCTTTAATTTCAGGTAATAAAGAAGCTGATCAAGCAAGAAAATATCAATATTTTGATTCTGTAGATGCTATTGATAATATTGATCGTTATGTTAATACACAAGATTTAGATAATGATGGTATTGATTCATTATGGTATGAATATATTCCTGAACAATCAAAAGATGCTAAAGAAGGTAGTGTTCCTGCAGTTGTTTTATTCCATGGAAATACAAATGATCCAAGAACACAATATGATACATCTGGTTGGGCACAAATTGCTAGTGAAGAAGGCGTTATTCTTATTTGTCCTGAATGGCAAGGACACACTTATCAAGGATATACATATGATCCAATGACAGATGATTTAAATGCTACTGCAGATTCAGATGTTATTACAATGTTAAAACTTATTGAAGAAAAATATCCACAAATTGATCAATCAAGAGTTTATATTTCAGGATTATCAGCAGGAAGTATGAATACAACAAATGCTGGTTTATCTGATTCAAAATATTTTGCAGCAGCAGCAGGTCACTCAGGTCCATTTGGAGCAAGTGAATTAAATAAAAAAGCAGTTGCTGAAAATAAAGATAAATATGATATGCCTATTATCTACTTTACAGGTGATGGTGATGAATATTGTAAAGGTGAATTTGATACAACTGAATCAAATGGAGGATTACAAGTTGCACAACTTTATCAAGAATTAAATGATATGGAAGTAACACAACTTGAAGATGTTTTAGAAGCAGATGCTTATTTATATGGAGTTCCTTGGACAAAACGTTATACAATTGAACCTACAGCTGAAAATATTGCTAAAATTGATGTAGGAGCAATGGAAAATGCTAAAGGTGTAGAAATTAGCATGGCTCGTATTTATGGATGGGGACATTGGAACTATACTCCTGATGCTAAATTGATGTGGGAATTCATGAGTAAATATGCTCGTGATGTTAATACTGGTGAAACAATTCGTTTAGATAAACAAACACCAGAAACACCAACTAACCCAGATCAAAAACCATCAGATTCTAATGAACCAACAAAAACACCAGCTAAAAACGATACAGTGACTTCTACAACTACAAACGTTAAAACAGGTGATTCAACACAAGTAATGCCATTGGTTGTCTTTGCATGCTTGTCTGCATTGGCTTTTATCCTTGTAGTAAAAAAGAGTAAAAAAAATAATTAAATGATTTAAAAATGTTAAGGGGAATAAAAGTGGGATGAATGTTCATCCCACTTTTTATGCAAAAAATATTATAGATTATTTTTTAGATGATTTTTTCTTATAAACAACAATACCAATAATGACAACAACACTGACAACAAGAAGTGAAACATAAGGAGTGATATTTGTATTATCTCCTGTTTTTACAGCTGTTGAAGATGTTTGTTTTACAGTTGTTTTGTTATTTGTATCATTTTTAACAGTTTCAGTTTTATCTGTTTTATCAGGATTTATTGGAGTTGGTGTCTCTAAAATATGAACAGGTACATAAACTGTTTTAAATGAACTCAATTCTTCTCCTTTAGAAAAACTAAAAACCATTTCAATTTGTTCGATTTGAGATCAATTAAATGTTTGATTATCAGGACCAATAAGTGTTTTTATATTTTTTAATTCGTTATTACTAATAGTGATAGTCCCGTTTCCACTATCATCAACTGCCTTGTCAGGTTTAACATAAATAGATCCTATAGAAGATCCGTTACTATAAATATACATTTCTAATAGTTCAACTTTTGTATCTTTTGCTTGAACATTAAAAACAATATCATTTTCTCCATCCCATGTAGATGATACCAATGTTAATGATGGTGTTTCTGTTAAAGTCTCATTACTTTCTTCAATTTGATTTTCATTTTGTACTTCTTCTAATGCATGAATATTTGTTGTAAAAAACATTGAGGCTGTCAATGAAAATGACAACAAGGATGCTAAAAATAATTTTTTCTTTTTCATAAATATCTCCTTTCTTTTTAAAATGTTTCAATCTAAAGGAATCTTATTTAAGATCAATTAGAATGAAAACTATCTTTAATTTAATTATCTTCCTTTGCTTAAGGGGTGTCAATGAGATTGTTACTATGATTTTGTTTTAAGTTGGGGTTGTTTTCATCATAAATTTTGATATAATATTGGGGTATATAAATCGTTGATATGGATTAGTAAATAAAGGATGCTGTTTTAGAGAGGGAGAAGTGGTGGAAACTCCTACAGATAATTTATTGAATTCACCATGGAGAGCACCTAATCAGTGACGTGAGACTGCGTTAATGTTTAATTAAGAGCATGTTTTAAACATGAATTAGGATGGTACCGCGATCAACTCGTTCCTATTGGAATGAGTTTTTTTATGTTTAAGGAGGAAATAAAGTGGAAAATGAATTATTAAAAATTAAAGATGAAGCTTTAGAAAAAATTGAAGCTTGTACATCTTTAAAAGAATTAAATGATATTCGTGTGCTTTATTTAGGGAAAAAAGGTCCTATTCAAGAAGCAATGAAATCTATGAAGAATATGGATCCAGATCAAAGAAAAACATTTGGTCAAACAAGTAATAAAGTTAAACAAGAATTATCAAAAGCTGTTGAAGATAAAAAAGAAGTTTTAGAACATCAAGCAATTATTGATAAAATCAATAGTGAAACAATTGATTTATCTTTACCAAGTTATAAATTAGATCAAGGAACAATGCATCCTTTATCAATTATTGTTTCTCAATTAGAAGAATTATTCTTAGGAATGGGATATCAAATTGCAGAAGGTCCAGAAGTAGAAAGTGATTATTTTAACTTTGAATTAATGAATTTACCAAAAGGACATCCTGCTAGAGATATGCAAGATACTTTCTATATTGATGAAAATACTTTAATGAGAACTCATACTTCTCCAGTACAAGCACATACATTACTTGCTGCTAAAGGGAAAGGACCTATTAAAGTTATTTGTCCTGGTAAAACATATCGTAGAGATGATGATGATGCAACTCACTCACATCAATTTATGCAATGTGAAGGTTTAGTTGTTGATAAAAATATTACTTTAGCAGATTTAAAAGGAACATTAGAAGTCTTCGCAAGAAAATTCTTTGGAGAAAAACGTGAAATTAGATTACGTCCATCTTACTTCCCATTTACTGAACCATCAGTAGAAGTGGATATTTCATGTCATCATTGCGGTGGTAAAGGATGTGCTATGTGTAAAGGAACTGGATGGATTGAAATTTTAGGTGCTGGTATGGTCAACCCTAAAGTTTTAGATATGTGTGGTTTTGATAGTAAAGTATATCAAGGTTTTGCATTTGGAATTGGAATCGAACGTGTGGCTATGTTGAAATACGGTATTGATAATATTCGTGATTTCTACAATGATGATTTAAGATTCTTAAACCAATTCCAAAGAGAGGAGTAAGAAAATGGAAGTCAGTTTAAATTTATTAAATAAATACGTTAAAATAGATGATCAAGATCCAAAAGAACTTGCTGATAAAATTACTTCAATTGGTTTAGAAGTAGAAGGAATGCATTCATTAGCTAATGGAAATAACATGACAATTGGTTATGTTAAAGAATGTATCGATCATCCTGATAGTGATCATTTACATGTATGTCAAGTAGAAGTAAGACCGGGAGAAGTGACTCAAATTGTTTGTGGAGCACCAAATGTGGCTGCTGGACAAAAAGTTATTGTGGCTAATCCTGGATGTGATTTAGGAGAAGGTTTTGTTATTAAACAAAGTACCATTCGTGGACAAGAATCAAACGGAATGATTTGTTCAATGGCTGAACTTGGTTTAGATCAACGTTTATTATCTCCTGAAGATAAAGATGGAATTCATGTTTTAGATGAAAATGCACCAGTAGGAGCAGATCCTTTAGAATATTTAGGTTTAAAAGATACGATTTTAGATATTGGTTTAACACCAAATAGAGCGGATTGTATGGCTTTAACTTCACTTGCTTATGAAGTGGCTGCTGTTTTAAAAAGAGATGTCAACTTACCAGAAATCAAGGAAAAAGGAATGCCTGGAAGCAATATTGAAGTCAAAGTAGAAACTGAATTATGTCCATTCTTTGGGGCTAAACTTGTAAAAGGTGTCACTACAAAAGAATCACCTGCTTGGTTAAAAACAGCTTTACTTGCTTCTGGCATTAAACCAATTAATAATATTGTTGATATTTCTAACTATGTCATGTTAGAAACAGGTCAACCAATTCATATGTATGATTATGATAAATTAACAAAAAAAGAATTTGTTGTAAAAACTGGATTTGATGAAAAAGCAATCTTATTAGATGGTGAAGAATATAAACTTGAACCTAATGATATCATTGTTTCAACAGACAATGGTGTTGGATGCGTAGCTGGTGTCATGGGAGCTGATAGTACTAAGATTGATGAAAATACACAAAATATCGTCATCGAAGTGGCTACTTTTGATGGACCAAGTTTAAGAGAAACAGCAAGACGTTTAAATTTATTAACAGATGCTTCTCAACATTATATTAAAGGGGCTTTAAATACTGCTAATTCTTTAAATATTTTAGAAAGATGTGCAAATTTATTAGAAGAACTTGCTGATGCTAAAGAAATCTATGAAACTGTTTCAACAACTCTTTATATTGAAGATAAATATGTTTCAGTTTCAACTCAACAAGTTAATGGATTACTTGGAACAAGCATTCAAACAAATGAAATTGCGGAAATCTTTGATTCATTAAAATTCAAATATGAATTAAAAGAAGATACATTCAATGTTAAAATTCCAACTTATCGTAATGATATTACGATGGCAGCTGATTTGATTGAAGAAGTTGTGCGTATGTATGGTTTTGATAACATTCCATCAACTTTACCAGAAATGTCTATGACAATTGGAAAAAGAACAGAAATTCAAGAAAAGAAACATATGATGAAAGTCTTATTAAAAAACTTGGGATTACATGAAACATTAACTTATTCATTAACATCACCATCACTTGTTCATGATTTCAATATTTTCCATGATCAAGAACCAGTTAAACTTGCAATGCCATTAGGTGAAGAAAGATCAGTGACAAGACAATCAATTATCGGTTCATTGTTACAAGTCATTAATTATAACCAATCAAGAAATATGAAAGATGTTCATTTATATGAATTATCAACAACATATTCAAAAGGTGTTGAATTACAAAACCTTGCGATTGCATGTACTGGTGAATACCATGGGTTATCATTTAAACAAATTTCATACAAAGCAGATTATTATTTAGTTAAAGGATTTGTAGAAACAATCTTTGAAAGATTAGGAATCAATGAATCACGTTATCGTTTAGAACGTGTTGAAAGTGATAACCAATCATTCCACCCTGGACGTAGTGCTTATATTAAAGTACAAAATGAAGTGGTTGGGGTCGTTGGACAAGTTCATCCACTAATGGAAAAGAAATATGATGTGAAAGATGTTTATGTAGTTGAATTAAACTTATCTGCATTATTAAATATCAAAACAGGTAAAGTAAAATATCAACCAATTCCACAATATCCATCAGTCTCAAGAGATATTGCTTTAGTAATGGATGAATCTGTTCCAGCAAATGATGTTTGTCAAAAAATCATTAAATCAAGTAATAAACTTGTTAAAACAACAAACATCTTTGATGTTTATGTTGGAGAACATGTAGAAGCTGGTAAAAAATCAGTAGCTATTAATTTAACTTTCCAAGATGATAAGAAAACATTAAAAGAACAAGAAATTAATGAAGCTATGGAAAAAATCTTAAAAGCTGTTGAAAAAGATTTTGGAGCAGTACTTAGAGGATAATCAAAAGAGGTGTCGAACACACACCTCTTTTTTTATGGAAAAGTTAAAAGAAAAGTTTTCTAATTTGACGATAATATTGTCTACCAACATTAAGATCACTTGGTGTTGAAGAAAATGTCATAGTATAACGTGAATCATTAAAAAAAGTAGTTGTTGGATGTTTACCTGTATGATTTAAAATAATTCCATAACGACTTAAAGTATCAATAGATTTCTTTGAAAGACCTTCATTGACTAATAAGTTAAAAATATCTGTTAAATATCTATTTCGATTACCAACAGGAGGATTTTGTTCAAGAATTGTATGAATGATTTGTTGTTGTTTTTGATTATGATTATTTTTAAGTTCTTCTTTTAAAAGATAAAGAAGAAGATCTCTTTGTTCATCTTTGTAAAATTCTTTTTCATTTCCTTTTAATATTAAAGGATAATATCCTTGTTGTTTAATATAACTTCCTAATTCTTTATTTTGATTTTCTAAAATCAATATTTGATTATTTAAATCATCAATATTTTTTTGTAAATTCTTTTTCTTATCTTCTAAAGCTAAGACTTGTTGTTCAATAGAAGAATTTTCGAGAAAATCATTTTCTTTATGATTTTCAATTATTTTTTTAATAATATGATGTTGAAAATCTTTCATATTATAAGGAAATGAATATGTACGTTGTAAAACATAACTTTGAATTTTTATTTTTACTTTCTCAATAAATTCTTGAGGAGATTCTTTTTTTAAAAAAGAAATTTTTTGAAATTCATGATTTAAATAAAGAATATAACTATTATTTCTTAAATGAAAATGTTTTTGAAATGCTTGATGAAAATTTTCATCTTCGCTTGTAAGAATATAAGCTGTTGATTGAATTTCAGTTAGAATCTCATTTTTAAAATCTTTTAAAGATATATTTAAATAAATAACAGGAAGAATTGTTTTATTTTCTATAAATTCAATGACTTGATTTAAATCATTCATATTTTTGATATTTGGTTGAATATATGAAAAATGATTATTGTTTAAAAAATGATATTTATTAAGATATGTTATTAAATCGATAAATTGATTATTACGTTTATTAATAGAAAGATATATATTTTGTTTTGTTTCGTTAAAAATATATTCATAATCATTATTTTGATATTGAATACAAAAAGCAATAGCTGATTCATCATGATAAATTGTGCAATTCTCTAAATGAATGATCAATGAATCTAATATAAATTCATCTAAATAAAATAAATCTTGAATTATTTTTGTAAATTGAATAATAGTTAGATTTTTTACAGCAATCAAAGTTGATAAATGCTTCATAGTTGATGTTTCCTTTCAATAGACTTTAAAAGATCTCTTTTACGATAAGTATCATCAGGAGATAAATTCATTAAAGTTTTATGAATGATTGAAAAAATATACTCTTGATATTCTTTATAATTATCTTGATGAATCGTAATTAATGCTTCATCATCTTGTTTTAAGAGATGATTATATTCTTGATTTATGTTTGTAAGTTTTTCAAGAATATCTTTTTTATTTTGGTATTCTTTTTGTAAATCAATGATGTCTTTTTCGATGTTCTTTATTTCATTTAAGAATAATTCTTGAACTTCTACAGATGATATTGCATCATCTTGATAAGATTGTAAGAGTTCAAATTGTTGAAGTTCTGAAAAAGAAT
>UMFJ01015257.1_pt1 | contig 11764 bp, 11 predicted proteins | sample 1964991 | NCBI WGS metagenome assembly UMFJ01 (sample SAMEA4836044, study PRJEB28245) | human gut metagenome | biome: gut microbiome; material: fecal sample | place: Denmark | collected 2008 | reverse complement strand
CAAGAATTCCCGGTACTGCCGATGGCAGAACTACACAAAAAACCGTCCGGAGTTTTCCCGCTCCTAACCCAAAGCTTCCCTCACGGAAACTATCTGGAACTGATTTTAATGCTTCCTCTGTTGTTCGGATGATCAGTGGAAGAATCATGATTGCCAATGTAAATGCCCCCGCAAGTAGAGAATATCCCCAGCCGAGTGTTGTTACGAAAAACAACAATCCGAATAATCCGTAAACAATCGACGGGATTCCCGACAACGTTTCCGTCGTAAGTCGGATGATTTCCACAAATTTATTTCCTCTCTTTGCATATTCTACAAGAAAGATTGCGGCAAAAATCCCAAGCGGTACTGCAATTACAAGCGATAACGCAGTCATTCCGATTGTATTTAACAGCGCCGGCATCAAAGATGCATTTTCTGAAGTATATTTTAATGCAAACAGATCTGGTGTCAGATGCGGAAGTCCTTTGATCAAAATGTATGCAATCAAAAATAAGAGAACTGCAAAAGTTGCCACTGCTGACAACATCACAAGGAGCATCAAGATTAACGATCCAGGTCTTCGTCTGTAAGCACGAAGTTTTTGTCCAATTGTCTGCCTATTCATGTTGTGCCCTCCTGTTCAACAATGATACGGAAAGATTGATCAGCAGGATAAAGACAAATAAAACAACGGCAGTTGCAATCAGTGCCTCTCTGTGAAGTCCTGCTGCATATCCCATCTCCAGCACAATATTTGCCGTAAGAGTACGAACACCTCTCACAATCCCCGCAGGCATTCTCGCCTGGTTTCCTGCTACCATGATCACTGCCATCGTCTCTCCGATCGCACGTCCGATCCCCAGTACAATTCCTGCTACAACACCTGATTTTGCTGCCGGGAGAACAACTGAAAAGATACTTCGCTCATGTGTCGCCCCCAGTGCAAGTGCACCCTCATAATAATGCGCCGGCACAGAACGGATCGCTGACTCTGTGACACCGATGATCGTCGGAAGAATCATCATTCCAAGTAAGATAGATGCAGTCAGAATGCTGCTTCCATTTCCACCCCAGTGAAATTTCTGGCAGATGTCTCTGATCAATGGCACAAGTACGACCAATCCAAAAAATCCATATACAACGGACGGGATTCCTGCCAAAAGTTCGGTAGCACCTTTCAGCACCGGATAGATTTTCTTTGGACAATATTTTGCCATAAATACCGATGTCAGAATTCCGATCGGAACTCCTAAAATAATTGCTCCCGCAGTGACATAGATACTTCCCATGATCATCGGGAGGATTCCGAAGATTTCATTGGTCGGCTTCCACCTCTCTCCGGTCAAAAATTCCATAAATCCAATTTCCTTCATTGCAGGAATTCCATTTGCGAATAAAAATACACAAATGAGAGCCACCGCCAGCACCGAAGTACAGGCGGCGATGAAAAACACTCCCTGCATGAACTTTTCTTTCCATGCTTTCATATTGTTTTTTCCCTCTTATCCATCTTTCTCAGGCTATTTTGCAAGCAATTCCTGAATTAGTTTAACTCATCCCAAGCAAGCACTTCACCTGTATAGATTTCTTTTATCTGATCACTTGTGAGCTCATCCATCGGATTTGCTTTATTTACGATTACTGCAATTCCATCTGTTGCGATCACAGTTGCTTTTAACTGCTCTTTCTCTTCATCCTTCAACTCTCTGGACGCCATTCCAATATCACAGATTCCATCGATTGCAGAAGTCATACCTGTTGTGGAATCACTTGTCTGAATCTCAATCTCTGCACTTGTGTTCACTTTTAAATAAGCTTCTTTTAACTTCTCCATCACCGGTGAAATAGAAGAAGATCCTGCGACAACAATCTTTCCTTCTGGCTTGCTACCCGCATATGGCTTCACATCATCAAGAGAAATATATCCATTATCAGATACGATTTCCTGTCCCTCTTCACTCAGAATGTAATCGATGAAATCTTGTGTCACTTCGCTTACTTCTTCCTTTGTAGCAATGTTAAATGGTCTTGCCACTTTGTAGGAACCATCTTTGATATTGTCTTCTGTCGCTTCCGCTCCATCTACTTTCACAGCTTTTACACTGTCATCAAGAGATCCCAGAGAAATATAACCGATAGCATACTCATTGCCTGCTACTGTTGACATCATAACAGATGTACTGTTTGTAATATTTGCCTCTTCTGTTGTATTATCTATTTTATTTCCTTCATCGTCTTTCTCTTCAATTCCCAGCAGCTCGATGAATGCTCCTCTTGTTCCTGAACCATCTTCTCTTGATGTCACAGAAATATCATTTGCAGAGTCAAATGAAGTATCCGTTTCTCCACTTGCTTCCGTTTTTTCATTCGTTTCTGTTTTTCCTTCTTCTTCACTGCTTCCGCAACCTGCTGCCATTGCTGCTGTCATAGATACCACTGCCATTACTGCTAAAAACTTTTTCATTTTCATACGATTTACTCTCCTTCAATCCGTCTTATTTTTCATTCTGCTTTCGTTTACAAGTGATACTATACTTGGCGATTGTTAAATTTAAAAACAGCCTTTTGTTAAATCTGTGTAAAATTATTTTACAAAAAAGAAGCATGTCTTTTTACGGACACGCTCCTCTCATCATATCAAAACATATTCTTTTTTGATTAAGAAAGTCTCTTTTCAAAGTTTCCGACTGCCTTCGCACCTTCTGTAAAGATCATAAATGCATTCGGATCGATCTCTGAGACAATTCTTGTGATCTCATTCTGTTCGTATTTCGAAATCATAACAACAAATACTTTGGAATCTTCCTTCGTGTAGGAACCTTTTCCTTCCCACTCCGTCACACCGCGGCGCATCTCATTCATAATTGCCTGCTCAACCCCATCCTTCTTTGTAAAGATCATCACACTGAGACTAATGTTCTGCACATGCACCCGGTCACACGTCATTGCCATCACGGTCGCATAGATCAACGAGTAAACTGTAATTTCTATATCAAATATCATAAAACAGATTCCATACACGAAAATATTCATAAGAATACTTACTTTTCCAACACTGAATGACGGGTATTTCTTCGCACATACCATTCCTAGTGTATCCTGGCCTCCTCCGGAGCTTCCCCCTCTCAGGATCATTCCTGTTCCGACACCAGCAACAAGCCCTCCGATAATACACGCCGTCAAATAGTCTTCAATGATCGGTGTATTGGGAATCGGAATAAATGTCATAAACAACGTCTCAATTGTTGTCGTGTAGACAGACAACCAGAAAAATCCCCTTCCAAGTACTTTCCATGCCATGAAAAACAACGGTACATTTAATAACCAGAAAATAATACCGTCAAGATTGATCCCGCTAAGCGCGGCAATCTTCAGATAGTCTACAAGAAATGTACGGATCAACTGAGCAATACCTAAGAAAGTTCCATTATATAAATGCAGCGGTAAAATAATAATATTAACGCCCGCAGCAAACAGAAGACTTCCAAATGTTGCCCAGAGAAGACGTACAGCCATTTTCTTGTTCTTCAATTTCTCCATTCCTTTTTTCCTCCTAACGTACTCTTAGAGCGTGCCGGGAAGTGCTCTGACGAACTCCTCTCTGACACGCTCTAAGTTATTTTATCATTTCCAGGAACGATTGCCAACTCCTATTTGCTATTCTTTTCAGATTCTATTACGATTCCTTCTCCCGCTCCGATTCCTGCAGGCACGCTTTGATTGCTTCATTGAGCGATAACATCTTCTCATCAAGCGCCGAGACCATATCCGCACATTCTCTTAAGTCTCTGCTGATATATTCCGGTGCGTTCCCTTCAAATTTGTAATAAATCTTATGCTCAAGACTTGCCCAAAAATCCATCGCAATCGTACGGATCTGAATCTCAACCTTCGTATCGACAACACTGTCCGATAAAAAAATCGGTACAGAAACAAGCATATGATAACTCTTATATCCGCTCTCCTTCGGATTCTTGATATAGTCCTTGATCGACAGCACTTTCAAATCGCTTTGATTCCCGATCATACCTGCCAGCCGATAAATATCTGATGTAAAAGAGCAGATCAATCTGACCCCCGCAATGTCATTGACATACTTAACCATATTTTCAATGGATGTCTCATGTCCATAGCGCTTCAACTTCTTTACAATACTCTCCGGCGACTTGATTCTAGATTTAATATGCTCAATTGGATTATACTTGTGTACATGCTGAAACTCATCATTTAATATTTCCAGTTTCGTTCCTACTTCTTTCATTGCGGCATTGTACAAAAACATGACAGTCTTCCAACTATCCACATCCTCGTAATTTTTTACCACTGTTCTCATCACGTTCCTTCTCTCCTTGTATCCGAAAAATCATTTGATACAATTATTATAACATAGGATGATTTAATTGTCTTAAATTTCACAATTTTTTAATATTCTTTATACTTTTTCGTATGTTGTCCCATTTTCTCCATAGAAGAAAGATAAGCACACCCTGTCCTTTTCTTTACTCCTCAATAATATGAATTTCCAGATAGTCAAAGTCGATGGAATCCACAAAATTATCCTGATAAAATCTTGCCTTGTCATGTCTCTGAAATTCACTGATTGTATGATTCAGCCAAATTGGTTTACTCAGATCAAATTCGTAACAGATTTCATCTAATGCACGGAAAATTTTATGTGTCCTCGCATCTTCCTCCTCAATACAGATGACCGTATCGCGTACCATCCGGTTGTCTTTAAATATCTTTCCCCATAATCGAAACATCTCTTTCATCTCCTGCCATCAAAAACTGTTATAGTATCTGGATCTGACACATCTGCATCGTAGACAGCGCCGCCTCGTGGCTCTCTGGAGTTACTCCTGCACAGCAGCTTCGATCCACAACAATGTCTGTCTCCGGAAGACGTGCTTTTAGGAGAAGCGCATTTGACACAACACAAATATCTGTGCAGAGACCGACAAGCTCAATGGATTCATACCCTTGCTCGGCAACATAATCAGCCAGAGCAATGCTTCCAAAAGTTTCCTTGTCAAAAATTCTGTCAGCATAAGGCTTCAGGCAGTCTATGATCTCCCAGCCTTCTGTTTCTTTGACACAGTGGATAACCGGAAGCGACTTCCCCTCTTTTGTCTGAAGGTAATCTTCTCCGTGGGTATCTCTTGTGAAAAGAAGTTCTGTCCCCATTTCCCGGGCAGCTTTTACTTTCTTCTCCACTGCTTCTACGATTTCCTGTGCCTCCTTTGTTCCAAGACTTCCATCTACAAAATCATTTTGCATATCCACAACGATCAGTGCCTTTTTCATATTCATTCCTCATTTCAATTTTTTATTTTTCTCAGCCATTTTTCTTCCCTCTTATTTTGAGATAAACCGCTGGAAAATACAAGCCTTTTCTAATGGAAACAACAAATTTTGTACATACCTAAAAACAGAGAGGCTTTTTACACCTCTCTTCCAGTTTTTCTATTCGTTACGGATTGCCGCAAGCGGACTTAACCTCATAGCACGCAGCGCCGGGAAATATCCTGCTGCCATCCCGACCAAAATTGCAAATCCAAGGGAAGCCAGAATAAGCCAAATTGGAATATATGAAATGTCTCCTTCAAATCCCATCGCACTTCCCATGCTTCCGGCAATTGTATTGATTCCAAATGACAGAAGCATACTCAAAATATTTCCAATCACACCTCCCAAAAGTCCGATGAAACCTGCCTCGATCAGAAACATCTGTTTGATATTTTTCAGACTGCACCCAAGTACTTTGATGACACCGATCTCCTTAGTCCTCTCATAGATGGACATCATCATCGTATTGGCAATTCCAATTGCTGCTACAAGAAGTGATACTGCACCAATTCCTCCAAGTACAGCCTGAATGATCGCAAACTGACTCTGCATGCTTTTTAAATATTCTGCATTGCTGTTCGCGGTGTATCCCATTTCTCGAATTTTGGCTGACACTTCCTCTACATAGTCAATATCATCTACCTGCACACAGGCGGACGAATATACAAATTCCTTATATGGCTTTCCAGACTTTGTCGTCGGCTGCCCGGGAATCGGCTTCGTTCCATACTCTTTTTTCAAAGAAGCAATCAGCGTATCCAGATCACAATATACATAATAAGAATGTGAATTATAGGTGTTTAAGTCTCCCTTCACCATCCCACTGGCATGGACAACATATTTTTTTGGCGCTTTTGCGCTTGCCTGGTTTCCTCCCTGCCCTTCATTCTTGCCAAGTGACTGTTCCAAAGAACTTGTTCCATTCTGTTTGGAAGCCAAATATGCATCCGAATCTAAGATTAAGAACAAAGAATCCTTCATGTAATCGATTTCTGGCAGTTTTCCGGTTTCCCAATACCCTTTTCCTGTATTTTTTTCATAAAGCATCTCAGGAATCAAATTACCGATGATCAGCTCCAAATTGGATGTCTTTGTCTCTGGAAGACGACTCCCCTCTATCAGTGGAATATTTTGCTCCTCCAATGCTTCCGGACGCATTCCTCTCAAATCAATGTATCCCTCATAATTCCCTTTGAGAATCATCGCTGACATTGACAACACCGGAGACGCCATTTTCACATGTTCTATCTTACTCAACTCTTTGATGGCCTCATCTGTAATGTATTTTTCCGACTCCTGATCCTGATGCATCATATCACTGCTGATGATGACACCGCCTCCCCCATTATTCTTCCCAGTGACATCAATATTTGTAATCCCACCAGATTCCTCCACTTGCTTATACATGGATTTCTGCATGCCAAGTCCGAGTGAAATCATCACGACAATGGAAGCTGTACCGATCACCACACCGAGAACAGTCAGAAAAGTCCTGAGTTTTCTGCGCTTTAAATTTCCACTACTCATCCTCAGTAAGTCTATCAAACTCATCTGCCAAGCTCTCCTCCTCTTCTTGAAGCTTTCTTTGTTTTTTCTTCTTTACGATGATAATCGCAGCAATCCCTCCCGCAAGTATTACTACTGCAATCCCAACTGGCAGAATCGGAAATCCTTTCTTTTCCGGCTCTGTTTCAGGGCTAAATACCATTCCTGCATCTTCCTGTTTTGGAGTCACAAGAAGCTGAAATTCCTGTTCTGTCGAGTATGAGGCTCCTGCCTCGTCTTCATAAGTCACAATCATCTTCATTCTGCCATCTCCGGTCGTCTCTTTCTCCCCAGTTACCATTCCATCAATAGCGGCAGAAGATCCTGATTCCACATGACCTACAAATACTTCTTTTCCTTTGATTCCTTCCCCCTCAAATTTCGCCTTTACATTATAAAGTTTGGTACGTCCAAGATTATAGATATTGCACATAATATTCGCTTCATCACCGACTGCGATTTCCGGCGAGCTGACTTCCACCTCACTGAACTCAAATCTCGCCGCCTGCTTGATCGGAATTGCAAGCGCCGCATGTCCCTCATACTGTGTTGCATTGCCATCCTGATATTTCATGGACAATTCAATACTGTATGGCTTTTGAAGCAAATCTGCCCGTGCATTCAGAGCAATCGCAATATCTTTCGTCCCTCCTGCCGGAATATGATCCAAATAGACAGAGCTGGATCCGGAAACTGGAAGAAATGCCGGGGCTGCTCCGCTTGACTCCGCGCCTTCCGCCGGAGCATTGAATTCAAAGAGCATATTGGAAACAGCCGTATCCTGAGAGGTATTCTGTAAATGTACAATCAGATTAAAGTTACTTCCCGCAGGAATCTCTGCCGGATCTGTATTAAATCCGGACACGATAACACGTGGCACTCCTGTCTTTGTCTCACCTCCACCAGATACAACCTCTCCTCCATTATATACTCCGCCTGCATCGTACGGATAAGAAACGGATCCATTTTGTTCCCCACTTCCCTGGTCTTGCTGGTCAGGCTTTTGCTGCCCTGGATCTTGCTGATTCTGGTTTTCCTCTTTGACATCCGTTTTCAAAAAGACACTTTGTTCCGAAATCGTACCTTCCGCGCATGTCAGATCAAATTTCAATTTGTAGTAGCGAGATACTACATCCTGCCGTGCAGTAAATGCATAAGATACTGCCTTTGTCTCTCCAGGTGCGATTGCATCCACTGTCTGTGTATAATTTTTGTTTTCAATCTCAAACGGCCACGCGTCTGTATTTGCTTTTACTCTCGGAGTCACGTTGACACAAGTCAACGGTGTATTTCCTGTGTTTGTGAAATTTAATAATAAATTTTTTGTCTCCCCCGCCCGGTAGAGAAGGACATCGCTTTCATTTCCTTCAATCTGGGATGTCATCTCCAGACCAATCTGCGTTTGTCCCTCTTCCGTTGTCATCATTTCCCTTCCTGTATTCAGTTCCTTTGCATACACTTCCGCAGGCAACACCATTGCTGCACAGAGAAGGAATGCTGCCCATCTCTTTTTGCTTCTCATTGCTTTCTTTCCTTTCCACTCTCTTCTGATTTTTCTTTCCCTTGTTCCCGATTATCAACGATCTTTACAATCTCCCCGTCAATAATATGGAACACTCTGTCTGCATACTCTGCAAGATGATTGTCATGCGTGACCATTACCAGTGTCTTCTTCTGCTCCTTAACTACTTTCTGCATCAAACGCATCACCTCTTCTGACGTATGCGAATCCAGATTTCCTGTCGGTTCATCTGCAAAAATAATCTTCGGATCCACTACAAGAGCTCTCGCTACTCCGACTCGCTGCTGCTGTCCGCCCGACATTTGATTCGGCAGATGCTTTTTATGCTTTTTCAAATTGACAAGATCAAGCATCTCATTGGCAATCTTCATCCGCTTACTTTTTGGCACCCCTCGGAAGCTCAGCGGCAATGCCACATTTTCTACTGCATTCATCGTCCCGATCAAATGGAAAGACTGAAATATAAAACCTACGTTCTCCCTGCGGAATTTTACAAGTCCATCTTCATTTAACTTTTCCATATGAACGCCATTGATAATCACCTCACCCTTGGTTGGTTTTTCAAGTCCTGCAAGCATATTTAACAGTGTTGACTTTCCTGAACCGGAAGTCCCGACGATTGCACAAAACTCTCCTTCATAGATACTAAAATTCACGCCATTTAATGCACGCACGATACTGTCTCCTACACGGTACAACTTAAACAAGTGTTTCGCCTCAATGATCTTCTTCACTTCACTGCTCCTTTCTCTACATCGGTCAAATCCATGCGTTTTTTCTTTCACTTCCACACCACATGACCAGACATCCATGCACTCCCATATCCTAATAATACTCTCAATTCTGTAAAAAAGAAAAAACATTACACTCACTTGAAATTATGATACCATATCATACAATATTTTTTATTTATAAATATTTAATAATTTCTTAATTTCCCTCCATTTTGCTATTATTTCATTTTGTATGCTTATGTGAAATACCTTGATTTTATGGGGTTCTTTGATTTCCCTTCATCATCTTTTTCCTGCTGTTATATTTTACTAGTATTCTACTAGTATTTTTTTCAATGTCCTTATCAGCCTTTTTTACTAGTATTTCTGAGAAGTCTACAACCTCGCCAATCTGATAGACAAGGCGCCGGATTTTCGGCTGCTCTCCCTGCCTTTTCACTCTTCCGAGAGCCTGCGAAGCAGTAGGATCGTGGTAGCCTTCGTGATTCTTATTTGCCGTTGATCTCATTCAATAATTCCTCCTCTAAAGTCTCATTGCTTCTCTTTCAACTTCACTTGTCCATGTCCTCTTGAAACTTTCTACTCCCACATGATGGATTGGTGCAGCAGAAAGATATTCCTCAAAATACCTCTTAAGCTTTCCACACCTGCGTGGAAGCCTTAAAGTTCGCATAGCCTTACTCTCAATAGATCTCACTGCACTTGCGCTGATTCCGATACTATCTCCGGCTTCCTGCAAGGTCTTCTGTTCTTTATATCTCTGCCTGATCACTTCTGACTGTTCTCCTGGCAACAGATCTACCGCTGTCCATAGTTCCTTTGACATGGCAGCAGTATCTAATTGCATAGCAATATCTTCCTCAATGTTTATGTCCGCTGCTATTGTATCAGCAATAGACAACTCCTCTTCTCCGCCTATTGGCTCGCTGATACTCTTTATTTGAGTCTTTCTGATGTTCTCTTTAATCTGTGCAAGCTTTTCCCTGCTAACACCTAGAAAAGCGCTCATTTCACGCTCTGTCGCTTCTCTGCCGTAGTATTTGCGGTATTCACTGGAAGCTCTTCGGTACTTCTGAATTTCTTCCCTTGCCCCTACTGGGATACGGACCGCACTGCCGCAGTTGTCAATATACCGCTGCATGATCTGCTTAATCCAAAACCCGGCATAATTGACGAATGGCACGCCCTTATCCTCGTCATAATGTTCTACTGCTGCACATAATCCAATATAAGCCTCCTGCTTTAAATCTTCAATTTCTGCAAAGCCCGAGTAACGCACTGCCATTTTATGAATAAATCCTTGATTCTGCTGCCACAAAGAAAGCATGTATTCCGCCTCATTCTCCCCTGCTCTGATCCAGGCAACTAACTGTTCATTTGAATATTTCCCGTTGTTCGTCCGTGGTTCATCGCATTTTATCACTACTTTGTTTATCATCATAAATGCACCCCTTTTCAGTCTTCTCCTGCTCTAGTTCTGCCGTTGCTTTCATTCCCGCTAAAATCATATCTAACTTATCAACTGCACTGCGATCCTCAATTTCTCTCTTGTCTCTCCACTTATCCGGTTTCCGGTTCTTAAGCCAGAAGATTTGGGCTGTTGTATCCCCCGGTATATACACCTCATCCGTTGCTTGCACAAGTTTTTCTTTTTCGCATAATTTTCCATGATCATCATAATACTTCTCTTTTACCTTAAAAGTTTTTCTTACTTCATGAGTGCCCCCGAGTGCTCTTTCAAATAATGAATTTTCAACTTGACGATCTACAACTTCTTTTCCTCTTTTTAGGGTGTCCGAAATGTCCTGATACTTGTCTTTCCAACTATTTAATGTACTTCTGGAAATACCGATATTATACGCAATCTGCTCATCCGTCAGACCATCTCTCGCCCAGCCTTCCAACTCAAGCAAACCTTCCGGAGTCAACCAATATTCATACTTCCCTTTTGCCACTTCGATACCTCCGCTTTATTTTAATTGCCCAGTCACACAAACTTGTAAATCTTATCTTTTGCACTTCGCTGAATGCTTCCTCCTGCCCTATAATGATTTTCGCCTCTTCGATTTGTTCAATATTCATGACACTCAACGAATGAATGATAGAAATTGCCTTCTTCACCTTTCCAAAACCTTTCCTCTTTCAAAAAACCTCAGGCAATCCCTTAGGAAAGTCTGAGGTTTTCTTATCTATTCTTTAATTTAAACCCATAGCTGCACGCATCTGCATCATCACAATTTCCTGATAATCTGCTCCTAAGTCTTTCTCTCCCTCTGTTAATTCTTTCCCGCATGCATTAGCAATTTTTAAGATGTCATCTTTAAATGCCGGAACCATCAAAATACTCTTGGGAAAATTTATATCTAATTCAATTAGTCTGTCCTGCAATCTCTCCATCTCTGATTCTGTGTCAAAAATCATTTTGTTTAAAGTATCCTTATTTGTTCCTTTGGCCACTTCTGACAATGCAAGTAAAGCCTGTCGGTTCCCTAAAAATTTTCCTGCAATTCCTAAAACAGTTTCAATCGGTAATGGCTTATCTGCTGCTGACAACAGTGCAATGCAAGAGGCAAACTCAGGATCTGAGAAATCATAAATATTATCATTCTCTCTGAGCGTCTCCAATAAAGCTTCA
>UMFJ01004200.1_pt1 | contig 12197 bp, 11 predicted proteins | sample 1964991 | NCBI WGS metagenome assembly UMFJ01 (sample SAMEA4836044, study PRJEB28245) | human gut metagenome | biome: gut microbiome; material: fecal sample | place: Denmark | collected 2008 | reverse complement strand
CTATCTCCGGCGGAATCATTGAATATGTGGACAGGACCTACGGACGCAATGCCTCATACATAACAGGATGGTTCCTGGCGCTGGGCAACGGTATCCTCTGCCCATGGGAGGCCATCGCCATCTCCACATTAGTATCCGATATGTTTGGGGGCCTGTTCCCGGTTCTCAGGGCGGTTAAGCTCTATACCATCATGGGGGCGGATGTGTACCTGTTCCCCACTGTCATAGCGCTGGGATTTGCAGTCTATGTGATTCTCCTTAACTTCCGGGGCGCCAGCGCAGCCGCTAAGCTGCAGGCATTTCTGACAAAGGCCCTATTGGCGGGCATGCTCCTGGCAATGGCAATCTCCTTCGTGAAAGGCGGGCCGTCCAACATCCTTCCCTCCTTTACACAGGTGGAGGGACCGTCCACGGTAACCAGCGCAAACAACATGTTTGCAGGCATTATCTCGGTGCTGGTAATGACCCCGTTCTTCTACGCAGGGTTTGATACCATACCGCAGCAGGCTGAGGAAGCAGCGGAAGGCCTGGACTGGAACAAGTTCGGCAAGGTTATCAGCATGGCGCTCCTGGCGGCTGGCGGTTTCTATATGATTTGTATTTATTCCTTCGGCACCATCATACCGTGGACTGATTTTATAAAGAGCACGGTTCCGGCATTGGCCTGTCTTAAGAACATCAACATGTTTCTGTATGTGGCAATGCTGATAATCGCCACATTAGGCCCCATGGGCCCCATGAATTCCTTCTACGGAGCTACCAGCCGCATCATGCTGGCCATGGGACGTAAAGGACAGCTCCCGGACAGCTTTGCGATTCTGGATGAAAAAAGTGGGGCGCCGAAGATGGCCAACACAGTGCTGGCAGTCCTGACCATTATGGGTCCTTTCCTGGGTAAAAACATGCTGGTATCCCTGACCAATGTGTCGGCGCTGGCATTCATCTTCTCCTGCACCATGGTAAGCTTTGCCTGCCTTAAGATGCGCTATACGGAGCCTGACCTTCCAAGGCCTTACAAGGTTCCCGGCGGAAAAGCAGGCATCTGCATGGCTTGTCTGGCAGGTACCATCATCATCGGGCTTATGGTGGTTCCCTTCAGCCCCGCAGCCCTTAAGCCTGTAGAGTGGGCCATCGTGGTTGCATGGCTGGTCATCGGGCTGGGCCTTAGCGCTGTTACCAGGGCAAAGGCAAATAATAAGGCGGCAGCCGCTGCAAAATAACGGCAATAAAATCATACATCAACATATATCAAATAAAGGAGGATTTTTCAATGAAGAAGGTAGCTTTTAAAGGCGGTTTACTGATTGACGGTACCGGCGCGGAGCCAGTGGTGAACAGTCTGGTGCTGACAGAGGATGACAAGATTGCGTACGCTGGTGCGGACAAGGAAATCGGACCTGACTACGAGGTTGTGGATATTACCGGAAAGACTATTATGCCTGGTCTTATTGACTCCCATCTGCATTTTTCAGGAAACCTGACAGACGATGACAGCGACTGGGTACTGGAGGATGTGGTACAGAAGACAGTGGTGGCGGTACAGCAGGCCCATGAGTGTCTGGAGAACGGCCTTACCACGGTTGGCGAGATTTCCCGTTCCGGCATCCAAATCCGCAACATGGTGGAAGCCGGCGTCATGAAGGGCCCCAGGGTAGTGGCAACCGGACTTGGATTCTGCCGTACCTGCGGACACGGGGATTCCCACAAGCTTCCCAGCTACTACAACGACGAATCCCATCCATGGGCTGAGCGTGTGGACGGACCATGGGATCTGCGCAAGGCAGTTAGAAGAAGACTCCGCCAGAATCCGGATGCAATTAAAATCTGGTCCACAGGCGGCGGCATCTGGCGCTGGGACCAGAAGCTGGACCAGCACTATACGCTGGAGGAGATTCAGGCTGTTGTGGATGAGTGCAGGATGGTAGGCATCCCGGTATGGTCCCATGCAGAGGGCTACGGCGGCGCCCTGGATTCTGCCAGGGCAGGGGTACATCTCATTATCCACGGTCAGACCTTAAATGACGAGTGTCTGGATATCATGGCAGAGAAAGGCATTTATTTCTGTCCTACCATCCAGTTCTTAAACGAATGGTTCAAGACATACGCTCCGCCATACATCCCGGAGGTGCATGACCAGTATCCTGGCGATACCGTAGCGGAGAAGGAGCTGAACCGCGTGTACGCTAACTTAAGAAAAGCAAAGGCAAAAGGCATCGGACTTACCATTGGTTCGGACTCCTTCTGCTCCAGCCTTACACCATACGGAACAACAGCCATCGGAGAGATGTATTCCTTTGTGGAAAAAGCAGGCATCAGCGAGATGGATACCATTGTGGCGGCTACCAAGGCAGGCGCCGAGATGCTGAAGGTGGACAATGTGACCGGATCCCTGGCAGAGGGAAAGAGCGCCGACCTGTTAGTAATTAACGGCAACCCGTTAGAGAATATCCGTGCAATCGCTGTTGAGAACATGGACGTAATCATGAAAGAAGGATATTTTGTAAAACGCTGACCGGTACTCCCGGATGAGAGGAAAGGGCTGCTGCTATAACAGGCGGCAGCCCTTTGCCGGTTTGGAAAGCCAAGGGGGATGGAAAGAACATGTATGTATTGCTGTATCTTCTGTGGATTCTGTTAAACGGCAGGGTCACGGCTGAAATTCTGGCGGTGGGAGTCCCGGTGGCAGGGCTGGTATACGGCTTTGGGTATCTGGCCCTGGGTTACCGTTTGTCCGGAGACCTGCTTCTCCTGAAGCGCCTGGGTCATATTCTTGTATTCCTGGCCATGGTGGCCTGGGAGGTGGTGAAGGCCAATGTGGCCATTATCCGCATAGTGCTGTCCCCCCACATGGAAATCACGCCCTGTCTGGTGCCGGTTAAGACGGATTTAAAGAGCGCCGGAGCCAGGGCGGCCCTGGCCAATGCCATTACCCTGACGCCGGGCACCATCACGGTGGATGTGAAGGATGATGTGCTGTGGGTCCACGCGCTGACAGCTGAGATGGCAGAGGGGCTTAAGGACTGGCATGTGGCAAGGCAGCTGGCGCGGATCGAGGAAGTAAGATAGGAGGAAGGGACATGGGGGCAGAGATAGGGGCAGAGATAGGGGCAGAGATAGGGGCAGAGATGGGGGCAGCAGAGGGGCTGTTTACAGGTATCCTGATTCTGTCGGTTATCATACTCAGCATCAATATGATATTCTGCCTGCTGCGGGCCGTACTGGGACCGCGCTTTTCCGACCGGCTCATTGCCATCAATATGATAGGAACCAAGACTGTTCTCATGATTGCCCTGCTCATAAAGGTGTTCCATGAGGATTATCTGGTGGATATCTGTCTTATATATGCCCTTATCAGCTTCCTGTCCTTTGTGGTTCTGACAGGGCTTCTGGGCCGGCATATGGGCTGTGAAAAGGAAAGGGGAGAGAGCGGTGGGGCAGGAAAGGAAAATACAAAAAAGGAGGCGGTGCTGTAATGGGTCTGGTGACAGGAGGAATTTTCATCGTGCTGGGAGTGTTTGTGCTCTGTGTGGCGACCTTTGGCATATTCCGGTTTGAATATGCGCTGAACCGGATTCATGTGGCTGCCAAATGCGATACCCTGGGGAGCATGCTTATACTGGCCGGCCTTATAATCTCCAACGGGTGGAATATGGAGTCGGCCAAAATCGGATTGATTCTTCTGTTTATCTGGATTGGCAACCCGGCGGCCTCCCACATGGTGGCCAGGGCAGAGGCCAGGAGCAATCCAAACCTTAAAGAGGAATGCGGGGTGTCTGAATATGAAGGCGGTTGAGATCATTCTCCTGCTGTTTCTGATGGCCTGTTCCTTAAGTGTATTCCTGTGCAGGAACCTGTTGGTGGCAGCCATCCTGTTTATGGCCAACAGCCTTATCATGAGCATCATATGGGTGATTCTGCAGTCCCCGGACCTGGCTATCACAGAGGCGGCCGTGGGCGCAGGGGTCACGGGAATCCTGCTTTTTATTACACTGTATAAGGTCGATGGGTTAAGGGGGGAAGACAGTGAGTGAGGACAGCGGTAAGCGCGGTCTGCGCGCATTCGTGGACTGGGTGGAAAACGGTCCGGACTGGGACGATGAGGCCGGTGTGCATGAAGGCGGGGCCGGCGGGCATGGCGGGGAGAATGGCGGGCATGACGGGGAGAATGGCGGGCATGACGGGGAGACCGGCGTGCATGGAGCGGCAGACACCGTGTATGGAGCGGCAGACACCGTGCACGCTTCGGGGCAGGCTGTAAAGAGAAATACAAAACGGACTATGGGCAGGCGGTTTGCGGAATTTACGGAGGAACATGCCCTGCGTGTGTTCGGCCGTGTCTACCGGGCTGTGGCGCAGATCGTCTGTCTGGCGGGCATGGCAGTGCTTCTCATGATGGTAACCCATCTGCCTGCCTTCGGCTCCGCGGACAATCCGGCCAATAATGAGGTGGTGGGCCGTTATCTGGAAAACGGGCTGTCCGAGACCGGGGCCGTGAATACGGTTGCTGGAATCATACTGGATTACCGGGCCTTTGATACCTTTGGCGAGTCCGTGGTTTTATTCCTGGCGGCCGTCAGTGTCATTGCCCTCTTGCGCCTCAAAACCGAAAGCGGGTACAGCGGGAGGGAAGACCGGAGTGGGGGAACGGAGTATGAAGAGGATGAGGAAAGGGATATCATACTGGAACAGGTGGCCAGGCTGCTGGTTCCCTTTATTCTTATGTTTGGCGTCTATGTGGTGCTCAACGGCCATCTGTCCCCCGGAGGCGGGTTCTCAGGAGGAACGGTGATGGGGGCCGGCCTGATACTATATGCCAATGCATTTGGGCACCGGCGTATTCACCGTTTTTTCAGCTTTAAAACCTTTACTGTGATGAGCAGCAGTGCGCTGATGGTATACGCCCTTTCAAAAGGCTATTCCTTTTTTATGGGGGCAAACCACCTGGAGTCGGGTATTCCTTTGGGAAGGCCGGGAAACATCTTCAGCGCAGGCCTGATACTGCCTCTGGATATCTGTGTGGGTCTGGTGGTGGCCGGGACCATGTATTGCTTTTATTCCTTGTTCCAGGAAGGGGAGGTGTGATAATGCAGGCGCTTGTGGCCAACTACTACGAGACAGCGGCCATGATTCTGTTTTCCATTGGGTTTACCATGCTGCTGCTCCAGAAAAATCTGATTAAAAAGGCCATCGGGCTGAACATTATGGATATGTCCGTGTATCTGTTCCTGGCGGCCAAGGGGTACATAGCCGGTGGAAGGGCGCCCATAGCAGATGGAAGGACATCTGTGGAAGGATTCATCAATCCCCTTCCCAGCGGTCTGGTGCTGACGGGAATCGTGGTGTCTGTCAGCGTGTCAGCCTTTCTCTTTTCACTGATTCAGAGATTCCACCACTATTACAAGACACTGGATTTGGACGGCATGCTGTATGAAGGACAGGAGGAGACAGACGGTGAGGCTGGTTGAGAACATTCCATTTTTCAGTATATTCATGATGATGGCAGGGGGAATCGTGACGCCCCTTCTGGGAGGCAGGAACCGGGCCAGGGTTCTACACCTGGTTTTGGCGGGGGCAGTGGCAGTGATGTCAGGCCTGCTTCTGGGATATACGTCGGACGGTACCTGTTTTCGCTTCATGATGGGACATTTCCCGGCGCCATGGGGGAATGAGGTCAGGGCCGGCGCCCTGGAAGCTCTTATGAGCCTGGTCTTTTCCCTTGTGATGTTTCTCACGGTGGCTGCCAATAAACGGTCCCTGGAACACGACATACCCGGGGAGCGGGCGGGCCTGTATTATGTGATGATGAACCTTCTGTTCAGTTCTCTTCTGGCCCTTATCTACACCAATGACCTTTTTACCGCTTATGTATTCATAGAAATCAATACCATTTCAGCCTGTGCCATTGTGTGCGCAAAGGAAAGCGGCGAGACCGTGGCGGCAGCCATACGGTATCTCATCATGAGCCTGGTGGGAAGCGGGCTCATCCTTATCTCCATTGCCCTTTTATACTGCCAGACAGGCCATCTCCTTATGGAACCCATGGCAGGGGCTGTCAGGGAGCTGGCATCCTCAGGAAAGGATTTATTTCCCCTTAAGATGGCTCTGGTGATGATGACTTCCGGGCTGGCAGTAAAAAGCGCCCTGTATCCCTTCAGCTCCTGGCTGCCGGGAGCCCATGCCAATGCCACGGCTGCTTCCAGCTCTGTTTTGTCGGGTCTGGTTCTGAAGGGATACATTATCCTGCTTCTCAAAGTCTATATGCGGATTCTGGGAATGGATCTGATTATCCGGCTGCGGATCAATGACCTGCTTTTCGTGTTCGGAATCCTGGCCATGGTCATTGGTTCGGCCAAGGCGCTGCAGCAGCATATGGTCAAGCGGGTGATTGCCTATTCATCCATTGCCCAGATTGGATATATCTTCATGGGAATCGGCATGGGAACCAGTGCAGGGCTGGCGGCCGCAGTCCTGCACATGATTGTCCACGCGGTGACAAAGCCCATGCTGTTTACAGCCGCAGGCGGCCTCATGGACTGCTGCGGCCATCAGAAGGAGATAGCGGCCCTTAGGGGAAGCGCAAGGCGGAATCCGGCAGCCGGAGCCGGGTTGGTGGTAGGAAGTATGGCCATGATAGGGATCCCCTTTTTTTCCGGGTTTGTTTCCAAGATTTCCTTTGCTATGGCCTCGTTTCATGATCTGGACCGGACGGTTCTGGTGCTGGGGGCCCTGGCTGTCAGCACGGTCCTCAATGCCATGTATTACATACCGCTCATCATCATCGTGTTTTCAGAAAGAGGGCCGGAGAAGGCGGACTATGAGGCGGCAGGTCTGGAGGACGCGGCTGTGCCTGAGGCGGGAGAGCCTGTAAAGGATGTTTCTTTCGCGGCAGCCATGGCCTGTTTTATGGCTGGGAATGTGCTGATTGGGACTTGCTACGGCCCTGTGGTCCGGATGATAGAGACAGGGCTTGCCAACTTCGGGTGACCCCGGCGGCAGGAGAGTATATGAGAAGGAGAGGACATAGGACATGAGAGAAATGTGGATGATGGCGCCGGTGCTGTTTCCAGTGGTTTCCGGCGGGGCCCTGTGGATATGGAAGCCGGGAAAAAACAAAATTCACACAGCTGCGGCGGTTCTGTCCCTGGCAGAGGCTGTGTGTTCCTGGCTGGTCATCCTGAACTGCATGGGGATGGAGCTGCCTCTGTGGAGCATCGGACCGGGCATGGAGCTGTGCCTTCGGCTGGATGGAACCGGAGCCCTGTTTTCCGGTCTGGCATCCCTTATATGGGTGCTGGTGGTTTTCTTTGCCTTTGAATATATGGAACATGAGAAGGAAGATGCCCGGTTTTTCGGATGCCTTATTATGTCCCTGGGAGCCCTGACAGGAGTTGCCTGGGCAGGAAATTTTGTTACCCTGTACCTGTTTTTTGAAATGATGACATTTTTCAGCGTTCCCCTGGTATTCCATTCCAGGAAGAGGGAAGCGCTTCGTGCCGGAATGGTATATCTGGCCTATTCCATGCTGGGCGCATCCATTGCTCTGGGAGGATATTTCTTCTTCCGCCAGTATGCCTGCGGAACGGATTTTAAGGCGGGCGGGGTTCTGACGGAGGCAGCGGGAATGGTCCAGGGCAGGCCGCAGATTCTTCTTCTGGCTGTTTTCTGTATGGCGGCCGGATTTTCCTGTAAGGCAGGTCTTATGCCCCTTCATCCGTGGCTGCCTATCGCGCATCCGGTTGCGCCTGCCCCTGCCAGCGCTGTGTTATCAGGCCTGATTACCAAGGCAGGGGTGGTGGCTGTCATCCGTGTGGTGTACAATATGGCCGGTCCCGCGTTCCTTCGGGGGACATGGGTGCAGTACGCCCTGTTGTCCATGGCTGTGGTGACCATATTTACGGGTTCCATGCTGGCCTATAAGGAAAAGAAGCTGAAAAGGCGTCTGGCCTGTTCCTCCTTCAGCCAGGTGTCCTATGTGCTGTTGGGCGTATTCCTGCTGTCCATGGAAGGGCTTTACGGCTCCCTGCTCCAGATGGTGTTCCATGCCCTGGCAAAGAACGCCCTGTTCCTCTGCGCGGGGGCTGTGATATGTAAAACGGGCTGCACCAGGGTAAAGGAGTTAAGGGGGATGGGAAAGCGGATGCCGGCTGTGATGGTAGGCTTTGCCCTGGCATCCCTGTCACTGGTGGGGATTCCCCCGGCAGGCGGTTTTCTGGCAAAATGGCATCTGGCCGTGGGTGCCATGAGGGCAGATGCCGGCGTGTTTGCATGGCTGGGGCCTGTGGTGCTTATGGTCAGCGCCCTTCTGACGGCGGGGTATCTGTTTCCTGTTATTGTGGAGGGATTTTTTCCGGGAAAGGATTGGCGGAAAACGGATCAATCAGAAGATGGAAGATTGTCTGTATCTGCATTTATGGGGGTGCCTCTGGCCGTGTTAGGCATCTCCCTGCTGGTGCTGGGGGCCCTGGGAAATCCTGTTTTTGAATTACTGAGGGGCATTGCCTCTGATATGGTGTGAAAGGGGGGATGGGTGTGAATCCATATTATCTGCTGGTGCCTGTGCTTCTTCCTATGGTGACTGGCGCGGCTGTGCTTGGACTGCGTCCAAAGGAGCGCAGAAAACGGGAGATATTGGTAATGGGAGGAATTCTGGCTGCCTCGGCAGTGATTGGGGCCCTGGTGTTAAACCGTCCCGGACAGCCGCTGGTGCTGTACCGTTTTGGCAGCAGAATGAATATATCGCTGGGACTGGACGGTCTGTCCGGGGTATTTGCCTGTCTCATTGCAGTGCTTTGGCCCCTTACCGCACTGTATTCCTTTGAATATATGAAGCATGAGGGGAAGGAAAACAAGTTTTTCGGATATTTTTCCATTACATATGGGGTGGTGGCGGGAGTGGCGCTGTCACACAGCCTGATTACCCTGTACTTTTTCTATGAGCTTATGACCCTGGCTACCCTGCCGCTGGTCATGCATGCCATGGATACCAGGGCCATCTATGCGGGCAAGAAATATCTGCTTCTTTCCATGGCGGGGGCTGCCATGGTATTTGTCAGCATTATCAGCCTTCATGAATATGGAACCACCCTGGATTTTACCTGGGGCGGTGTGATACCCCAGGGTCTGTCCCATGTGGAACGGCGTCATCTGTACGGCGCATTTATTCTGGCCTTCTTCGGGTTTGGGGTAAAGGCAGCAGTGGTCCCGTTTCACAGCTGGCTTCCCGCTGCGTCGGTGGCCCCCACTCCCGTATCAGCCCTTCTGCACGCAGTGGCAGTGGTGAAGGGGGGCGTGTTTGCGCTGATGCGGGTGGTGTACTGGTGCTTCGGGGCCGGATTCCTTATAGGGACAAAGGTGCAGGCAGCGGTTCTGTGCGTCTGCTGCATCACCATCCTTTATGGCTCCCTCAGGGCCCTTTGCACACAGCATCTGAAACGCAGGCTGGCCTATTCTACTGTAAGCCAGCTGTCCTATATCCTTATGGGCGTCATGCTTATGACTCCCGCGGGGCTGGCAGCAGGCCTGACCCATATGGTATGCCACGCCCTGATGAAGATTACCCTGTTCTTCTGCGCGGGAGCCATCCTGTATAAAGGGGGACGGGAATATGTGTATGAACTGCGGGGAGTGGGAAGGGCCATGCCGGTTACCATGACCTGTTTTACCCTGGCCGGGCTGGGGCTGGTGGGGGTCCCGCTCTTTGCGGGCTTTGTGAGCAAGTTTATGCTTGGGTCGGCTGCCGCAGAGGCAGGGGGTCTGGGAATGCTGGGGGTGGCATGCCTGATTATATCCGCCTTTTTTACTTTGTTTTATATGGTACTCATCATAGGGGCTGCCTGGTTCCCGGCAGAGGGGAGGGAGGATTCCCATTGGAATACTCATTGTGACCCAAACTGGAATATGAAGCTTCCTCTGATTGCCATTACTGCCATGAGCATGGTCCTGGGCCTGTGGTCCGGCCCTCTGATTCAGGTGTTTAACCGGATTGCGGCAGGAGGTATGTAGGAAGGATAAAAGATGAAGGGGGTAGCGGAAATGGAAGGAAATATATGGCTGTTGGGGGCTGTGGCCTGGCCTTTTCTGGCAGCCTTTATCAGTCTTTTGGCAGGAAAAAAAGGGGAGAGGAACCGGGATGTTTTTGCGTCGGCCGCCATGGTCATGGAATTTACAGGCATGCTCTGCCTTTATCCCGTTAACAGTCCGGCAGCTTTTTCCTGGGCCGGATTTTGTGAGATGGGCATATGGCTGAGGGCGGACGGATTCAGGTGGCTCTACAGTACCATTGCAGCCTTTATGTGGATGATGACCACCCTGTTTTCCATGGAATATTTTGCCCGACACGGCAATCGCGGAAGATACTGTTTCTTTTCCCTGTTAACCTGCGGGGCAACCATGGGCGTATTTCTGTCCGACAGCCTGTTCTCCCTGTTCCTGTTCTTTGAGATAATGGGACTTACCTCCTTTGTGATGGTCATACAGGAGGAGACAGAGGCAGCGGGAAGGGCAGCCAGGACCTACCTGGCCATTGCAGTTATAGGGGGGCTGTGCGCGCTGTTCGGTATCTTTATGATTGCAGCGGGAACAGGAAATCTATCCATGGACAGTCTGGAACAGTTCAGGAAGGCCACAGGGGGAACATGGCCCCTGTATCTGGCAGGAGCGCTGCTGCTTGCCGGATTCGGGGCAAAGGCAGGGATGTATCCGCTGCACGTATGGCTTCCCAATGCCCACCCTGTGGCGCCGGCGCCTGCCAGCGCCCTGCTGTCAGGCATCCTGACCAAGACGGGCGTGTTCGGAATCCTGGCAGTTACCGTGACCATGTTCCGGCATGACATGGCCTGGGGAATGGTGCTTTTGGTGCCGGGAGCCGTGACCATGGTGCTGGGAGCAATACTGGCCGTGTTCTCCATTGACCTAAAACGTACCCTGGCGTGTTCCTCCATGTCCCAGATTGGCTTCATCCTTACGGGATGCGCCATGCAGTGTCTGCTGGGAGAGGAAAACGGGCTGGCTGTGAGCGGAACCGTGCTGCATATGGTGAACCACTCCATGATTAAGCTGGTGCTGTTCATGGCGGCTGGATGTATCTATATGAATCTGCATAAGCTGGATCTGAATGAGATTCGGGGATATGGCAGGAACAAGCCGTTTTTGATGCTGGTCTTTGCCATGGGTGCATATGGCATATGCGGTATCCCGCTGTGGAACGGGTATGTGAGTAAGACGCTGCTTCATGAGAGTATAGTGGAGTATATAGAAGTGCTGGGCGCCCAGGGCGCCGATGCCCTGCCCTTTCAGGTGCTGGAGTGGGCCTTCCTCCTGGCGGGAGGGCTTACGGTTGCCTACATGGCAAAGCTGTTTGCGGCCATTTTTCTGGAAAAGGCCCCAATGGGCCGGGAGAGGGATGACAGGGAAAAGCGGTACGCCGGCACGGCTGCCTGCTTTGCCCTGGGCGGCTCTGCTTGTCTCCTCCCTCTTATGGGGATGGCCCCCCACCGGATTATGGACCGTATGGCAGATATCAGCCGTCCGTTTTTAAGGGGGGCACAGGTCCCGCACCAGGTGGAGTATTTTTCAGAGGCCAATCTCAGGGGAGCCTGTATCAGCATATCAATAGGAATTCTGGTGTATGTGCTGTTCATCCGCAGATACCTTATGGAGACAGGGGAGGACGGGACCAGGGTCTATGTGGACAGATGGCCGGCATGGCTGAACCTGGAGGACCGGGTTTACCGCCCCCTGGTACTTGCCGTGCTGTCCTTTTTGGGAGCCGTGCTGGCCAGATGTGTCAACGGGATCTGCGAAGGCCCTCTTCCCCTGTTTATGAAAAGGCCGGAAAAGAACCAGGTGGTGGCACCGGGGGAGTCCAGCCGGTTTTTCAGGCAGGCCCAGGATGTAAGGCTTCTGCACATGATTTATTCCAGCATGGGATACGGGTTCATGATGCTGGGTGCAGGGCTTATACTGATGACAGCATATGTGCTGTTTTTATGAGAAACCTTGTGGGTGAAAAAAGGTTGTCCCTCATATGATTAATTACCTCAGGGATGGTGATACTCTTCATTAGAAAACACCATTTACGAATCAGCGAGGTAATGATATGTATAGAGAGAACAAAAATATGAACCAGGACGCACACCAGACCATTCTGAGAGGGGATTTATATTATGCGGACCTGTCGCCGGTAGTGGGGTCTGAGC
>UMFJ01013150.1_pt1 | contig 12255 bp, 10 predicted proteins | sample 1964991 | NCBI WGS metagenome assembly UMFJ01 (sample SAMEA4836044, study PRJEB28245) | human gut metagenome | biome: gut microbiome; material: fecal sample | place: Denmark | collected 2008 | reverse complement strand
TGTCTCCTATCTCATCTCCGCTTTCAGGCGCCTTTGAATAGGAAAAGGTCAGCTTCACCGTGTCAATCTTCTTATCTGCTGCCAATGCCATGAAACTACTGCCCAATACCATGGATGCTGCCAGCAGCAGACACAGCCCTCTTTTTCTCCTCATAAAACTTATCCTCCTCGTCTATATTTGCAACCAGTTGTGATTATTGCCTATCTTTATTATAAAGTAGTGGCATCTATAGTACAATTTAATAATCCTTAAAAGAATATTACATTTTTAGGTATAATGTTCCATGAGTTACAGAAAATTACATATCTTGCAGCATTTTCTTGATTTCTATCATTCTGTCACGCAGTCTTGCCGCTTCCTCGAAATTCAGCTCCGCAGCAGCCTGGTGCATCTTCTTCTCCAGTTCCTTTGACAGCTTCTTTAATTCCTTCTCGTCCATGGACTCCGGATCCTTCTTAAAGTGCTTGTCATCTGCATTCACAGCCTTGGATATGGCAATCAAATCCCTGACAGCCTTCTTGATGGTGGTGGGGGTGATTCCATGTTCCTCGTTGTACTTCTGCTGTATCCGGCGCCTTCGATTGGTCTCCTCGATAGCCACAGCCATGGAGTCTGTCACCTTGTCCGCATACATGATTACATGGCCTTCGCTGTTGCGGGCAGCACGGCCAATGGTCTGGATCAGGGATGTCTCCGAACGCAGGAAACCCTCCTTATCAGCATCCAGAATAGCCACCAGTGTGATTTCCGGTATATCCAGTCCTTCCCGCAGCAGGTTTATGCCCACCAGGACATCGAACACATCCATACGCATATCCCGGATGATTTCAGCCCGTTCCAGTGTATCGATATCTGAGTGAAGATATTTTACGCGGATGCCTATCTCTCTCATATAGTCGGTCAGGTCCTCTGCCATCCGTTTTGTCAGAGTGGTGATAAGCACCTTGTGACGGGCCGCCACTTCCTTGTTTACTTCAGAAATCAGGTCGTCAATCTGGCCCTCCACAGGCCGCACCGATATCTCCGGATCCAAAAGTCCAGTGGGACGTATGATTTGTTCCACCCTCATAAGCTCATGCTCTGCCTCATAGACGGACGGAGTCGCGGAAACAAACATCATCTGATTGATTTTAGACTCAAACTCAGGAAACGCCAGAGGCCTGTTATCCAGAGCAGATGGGAGGCGGAATCCAAAGTCCACCAGCGTGGTCTTTCTGGACCGGTCGCCGGCATACATTCCGCGCACCTGCGGAAGGGTTATGTGAGACTCGTCCACAATAATCAGGAAATCTTCCGGGAAGTAGTCAAGCAGTGTACAGGGAGGTTCCCCGGGCAGGCCTCCGGTCAGATGCCGGGAATAATTCTCAATGCCCGAACAAAATCCGGTCTCACGCATCATCTCCACATCAAAGTTAGTCCGTTCCGATATGCGCTGGGCCTCCAGAAGCTTATCCTCACTCTTAAAGAATGTGACACGCTCCTCCAGCTCTGCCAGGATGTTCTCTGTCGCTTCCATCATCTTTTCCTTTGGCACCACATAATGGGATGCCGGGAAAATAGCCACATGGCCCAGCTGAGCTTTGGTTTCATCGGTCAGCGTATCAATTTCCGATATCCGATCCACCTCGTCCCCAAAGAATTCCACCCGGTAGGCCACCCCATCGGAGTATGCCGGATAAATATCCAGTACATCCCCCCGCACACGGAAGGTTCCCCGCTTAAAGTCCATATCATTCCGGTCATACTGGATGTCAATAAGCTTGTGAATGACCTCATCCCTGTCCTTAATCATACCGGGTCTCAGTGAAATGACCATCTCCTTATAATCAATAGGGCTGCCCAGACCGTAGATACAGGATACGGAAGCCACGATAATCACATCCTCCCGTTCGGACAGGGCGGCGGTGGCGGAATGGCGCAGCTTGTCTATCTCATCATTAATAGAAGAATCCTTTTCAATGTAGGTGTCCGTGGATGGGACGTAGGCTTCGGGTTGGTAGTAGTCGTAGTAGGATACAAAATATTCCACAGCGTTATTCGGAAAAAACTCCTTAAATTCGCTGTAAAGCTGCGCCGCCAATGTCTTATTATGAGCGATAATCAGCGTCGGCTTGTTTAACGCCTGGATGACATTCGCCATCGTGAAGGTCTTGCCGGAGCCGGTGACGCCCAGCAAGGTCTGAAATTGGTTGCCTTCCCGAAAACCTTTGACCAGCTCGGCGATGGCCTGAGGCTGGTCGCCGGTGGGGGCGTATTCGGATATTAATTCGAAATGATCCATAATTTACTCCTCTGTTATCTAATCAACATGTTTTATAATCCAGCGTCCTTTCCTGTTAGAACCTTTCCTTTCAAGTTTGCCTTCTTCCTGCAGTTCTTTTATGTCTGTTTGAATTTGCTTTCTCATACATGGGCATACGCCGACAACGTTCCCATATAAGGTTCAAAATGTCCATATAGCGGCGTTTATTAATTCCTGTCAACGGCCGAAATAAATCTTCATGAGCAATATCAAAAAAATTCATATATCCCCTTTCTCCTCATATGATACAAGATGCCGAACCCCTAGTAAAGTCTGGAATTGGTTGCCTTCTTGGAAGCCATTTACAAGGGCTTCAATCGCCTGCGGCTGGTATTCTGAGTGTAGTTTGAACTCCATTTTCGTTTTTTCCTTCCTTGGTGACCACTTAAAAAGTTCGCCTATTAGGCAAAAATTCGTAAAGGAAGACCACTTTGCTCTGCCTAATAGACGAACTTTAGCCATTTTACGAATGAAGGTCACCAAAATGCTATTTTATTGACACCGCAACACCATATAAGCTATAGTGAAATTAGTAATACCAAAGGTCACCAAAATTATAACATAGCTGAAGAAAAAAGTATAGGCGCAAGTGTGAACATTTGTTCTTTTTCTTGCGCCTTTTTTATTCTGATATTAAAGTTAAAGTTAATCTTTGCCTGCCAGCAATTCTAAAAATAGTCCTCTGCTGGAACCACTAACATTCAGCCAGTCCATGCAGATTATTTTGGATGCCCTGTTGGATACGGTGATGGAGTTTTTCCACATCACGGAAGCTAAGAGAAAGGAAGAGTAGCAAAGAGCCGAAGACTTAAAGAAGGCGATATAGCAAAAAGCCAATATCAGCAATTCTTTTTAAGGGGAACAGTACAAAGCTGTTGAATAAGAAAGATAATATCAGATACCGTTTTACGGGTTATGTATTAGCAGCCTTAAAACGTGCCAAGAGAGATTACATATGCCGTGAAATCAAAATAAGCGGTCATGAAAGCCCGTTAGAGGAGCTGCTTCCGGAACCGTTGTGTGATATAACGGACAGTAAGCCCTTTTTATGGGAAGAAACGGAGAAGATTCCACTGACATCGGATGAGGTGCGCCAGTATCTGGAAAGCCAGATTGGGGAGTCCGGAGAAACGGCGCTTGCTACCCTGACAGATATGGAAATCCTTGTAGTGTTTATGAGGGTTTTTAGACAGATGACGTATCAAGAGATTGGCAGGCATTTGGGCATGGACCGGAAAAAAGCCGGCTCTGTCTTCAACTATGCTAAGAAAAAAATGAGAAAAGGATGGAAAATACGGAATGGAGTTTAAAGAACTGTTGCATAGCAATGCACATCTGATTTATAAATACGCAGCGAATGGGGGAATAAAAATTGCCTAGCCTGTTTACTGTTAGCGGATATAAAGTGTTTTTTGGTCGAATGAAATCGGGAACCGATTCATGTGCATATTGCGAAGGGAAAGCCATCTCCGAATGCAACGAAAATATAGCTCACTAAATCTGGCGGCTGTATTGTGGCAAATAATGGCAGCAAGATTCCTTCGAGGGAACTCAATGAATTATTGGAGTTTATCTCTGCCCAGTTCTTTTTGATCTGTTCAGAGTGGAGAAAATTCTTCCTGGAGGATGAAATCCATTTTTATTGTTAATCCGCAGTTAGAGACAGGTGAGCCAGCAACTATGAGTCTTCAATGAGACAGAGAGTAAGGGAATACAACATGCAGAGGCAGGGGTATTCCCTTTTCCTTTGCCGGAAATAAAGAAAAGGAAAATATAAAAATACGCTGGACTTGGGAATCCGGAATTTGCTATGCTGTAGAAAAGGAGGCGAATGATATAAGAATTACAACACGAGGGTTCGCTGGAATGATGGCATTCATACTGGCAGCCGCCAACCCTTTGACAGCATTCGCCGGGTGGGAAGCGTTCGGAAGAAAATGAAACAACATTTTATTTCAATCGACTGGAGGCTCGATATTTAGTTGTCAATTTTCAGATGGACCCTCATTCATTGAGATTCCGAGAAGTTATGCATCTTCATTTAAACCTGACTGTTTTTGTTATAATTGGATTATACTATTGATTTATTGCGATTTGCTGTGTTATAATGGCAAAATATAAAGGGATTACACCACGGCATTACCGCATGAATTTTGGATGATATTCCAGTTTTCTGCCTTACAGATAAGAAGAAAGGAGGACATTTTTCTCCTTTCTGCAACCAAAAAAGAGACACCAAAACAATTCATTTTGACGTCTCTTCATTCCCGCAGCACAATAGCCGAATTTCAATCCCTGTAATAAATATCCCTTGTATAAACCTTTCCCATCACATCAGACAATTCATCACTGTATCGGTTCGCTATGATAATATGGGTTTTTTCCTTAAAATCCTCCAATGATTTCTCTACCGGACAGTCACAGAACTGATTCTCTTTTAATGCAGGTTCATACACAATCATCCTTATCCCATGTGCTTTAAGACGGCGCATGACACCTTGTATGGACGATTGACGGAAGTTATCCGAGCCTGCTTTCATGGTGAGGCGGAAAATCCCTACCGTGCACCCCCCTGATTCATGCACTTTGTTCCCCACCCTTTCCACTATCCTCTGGGCTACAAAGTCCTTTCGTATGCGGTTGGATTCCACAATCGCCCTTATTAACTGTTCCGGAATATCTTTATAATTCGCCAGAAGCTGCTTTGTATCCTTGGGCAGACAATATCCGCCGTATCCAAAGGAGGGATTGTTATAATGATTCCCTATTCTTGGGTCGAGGCATACACCTTCAATGATCTGCCTGGTATTTAAATTCCTTGCCTCCCCATAGGTGTCCAGTTCATTGAAAAATGAAATCCGCAGAGCCAGATATGTATTGGCAAACAGCTTCACTGCTTCCGCTTCCGTACTGTCGGTCAGAAGCACTGGAATCTCTTTCTTCCGGGCCCCGTTTTCCAACATATTCGCAAACAGCCGCGCTTTGTTCAGCAGTACTCTGTCATTTAACTCTGTTCCCACAATAATTCTGGAAGGGTATAAATTGTCATATAAGGCTTTTCCTTCTCTTAAAAACTCGGGTGAAAACATGATATTTCTGTAATTCAGCTTTTTACGAATTTCCTCTGTATAACCCACAGGAACCGTTGACTTGATAACAATCATCGCATTTGGATTTACAGCCTTGACCTGGCATACGGCACTCTCCACTGTAGAAGTATCAAAATAGTTTTTTACCGGATCATAATTGGTAGGCGTGCTGATAATTACATACTCAGCATCTTTATAAGCCGATTCTCCATCTGTCGTGGCCTTAAGGTCCAAATTTCCTTTTTTAAGGTATTCCTCCAATTCCCTGTCCTCAATCGGTGAACAGCCATTGTTTATTAATTCGGCCTTGTCCTTCACGATGTCCACACCTGTGACCTTATGATGTTGTGCTAAAAGAACAGCATTGGCCAGGCCAACATATCCCAACCCTGCAACTGCAATATTCATAAGCATACTCTCCTTAATAACTCTTTAGCTGCACTTTCAGGATTCTGTAAACGTAGTTGTACATCCTTCATGGTCTGCTCCCATAAACGCCCTCAGGCCGCCTGTTCCAAAAACAGGACAGCTGTTTTGTCTGGATTCCATTTTGGTTCATCCATTGATTCATGCCGCGCCCCTTTATATACAAATGGTAATCCGGGCTTTCTGTTTCCATATCCACTAATTCAAAATAGTCTCCTTGGTCCAACTCCCTATTTACCAGTCCTTTGGGTGAAACTATTATCATATCTTTTATATGTGTCCGGTTATCATCCCTGCCTGTCACAATATAGTAATCACGGAACATATACTGATAGGAGCTCCTGGTAATCTCATCATCCAGAAAAATTACTTTGTAATCCTCTGGAAGCTGTTCAAGACCTTTTACCAGGTTCCTTGTCATTTCCATGTTCTCCATCTCATATTTGTCCATTCGGTAAATCACGTTATAGGAACTCCAAACAAAGATTGAAATAAAAACAGCTATCACCCCCGTACAAACCATTCTCTGCTTTTTATGGAATATTAATATTGACACAAGAATTACAACGGCCAATGCCCCATAGGCAGCCAGGCCCTGCGCCAGGTTACGGATGGCGCTGTACCCATGTCTGCACTGGGCCAGATTACTGAATATATTGATAGTCATTGTAGTTTGGGGCCATGTGACCACCCCATTAATCCTGCCAGCAATATTAACAAGAAAAAACAAATATACAGATACCATGATTAAAAAGATATATCTTCTGCGCTTTATGAAAAGAAAGCCCTTCTCCAGCAAAAAATACATGCCCATAAACACAGGTATCAATATGGAGGACTCCAGATATCTTCCATAAATAAGCTTGTCGCATCTTCTAACCATTTCTCCGGTATAATACAGATAAATATCGGAGAAGAAAAAAAGACCTCCCAAGGCAAATGCACCAACAAAGCATAAAAGGGAAAATACACTGATTAAATGTATGTAATATCTCTTTTCACCGGACCTGTATCTGAAAAAGCAGACCAAGATGACACATAGACCCAGACAAACCAGACCGCCGCTGCCGGTAAACACATTAAATAGCCAGCCGTATATGAGCTTTATTATGGTTTGAAGCCCGGTAAAGGACAGCAGCCTGTCCCACATGTTAGCATCCCAAAGGGAAAATGTACTGTTTGCCGTGTTCACATCCGCATTGAACACATACTGTTTTACCAGCCGGTCCATGAACCTGTCAGCAATCAGCAAAACCATAGCTGTAACCATATAAAACCCAATTCTCAGATTTGCCTTTTTCCGAACAAAACGTATATATATAACTGTCAAAAACGTGGCCAGAACCACCACAATGCCTCTTTGATGCGCCATGTACGCAAATACGGAGGAACACGCAATTAAGATGCTGTCCCTTACCTGTTTCCCGGCATCCCCGTCTTCGTGGATTCTCAGCAGAAGAAGGAGTATCATCCAAGGTGAGACCAGAAGAACGGTCTCCGCCCATGTGTATTTTATATTCAGTGTTAGCGCCGGCAAAAAGGCGGTAACGCCTGCTATAAGAAGTGCGTTTTCTTTTTTCCGTATATTCAGATAATCCACGGCTATCTTATATGCAATGACAGGAACTGCCCCTGCAGCTAAAACATTCAACAGCAGCATGGCCCGGTACAGCACAACCGGGGAACAAAACAGGTAAAATAATGGCAGATATAAAACTGTCATACCATATTTGTAATAATACCCGTCTGCATACAGATATCTGTGCCAATCAGAGCCGCTCATATAAGCCGATACCGCGATTGTGTTCAGTCCATCGCAAAAAACAGGCACAGTCAGGAAAAAGCATGGAATACTGTTTATTAAAACAAATGCGGCATACAAAAAAATCTCATACCTGTATTTTCTTATATTAATTTTTCTCTTATGCATGGGTACTTCCTTTATTATTGTATTTTCGCTGATAATGTGTAAATGATATCCGCCATCAAAAAACCTCCTATATCCCCTAACACATTCACAAACCGATAAAGCAGAATTGCTTCCAGTATTATCTTCTGTTCAAACGAGGCTGATAAAATCACAACCGTGACAGCTTCCCTTACACCTATACCCCCCGGAGCTCCCGGTATCACAAACCCCACAGCCCATCCAAACAGATATCCTCCCATAAGCAGCGGAACCTGTGATACTGATACATTCTCCCCCAATACTACAGCTACAATGAAGTAAAACATAAGACCTGTATAAATACCCAGGAAAAAATAATAGGCCATACAGAACATGCCTCTGGGAACTATTTCTTTCATCACTTTCTTTCCGAACAATAACTCCCGGCCGTATCCTTTCTTCCCGCGAGTCCGTATACCAATAATACCAGCGGCGGCTGCAAGCAGGATTAGGATACCGCCTCCAAGGCATAGTACCCAAAGGTGCTGTTCAAGATTATAATATAACCATATGTCCCTGAGCCCGCTTCTGCAAAGCATCATGGACAGCAGGGCCACAGATACCAGATTCATCAGAATATCCCCGAATGTTGACAATGCCACCTTTCCATGGCTGATATTCTGTCTCACAGCCATTTCATTCCGTCCAACATATTGAAACACATTTCCGGGCAGGTATTTGTACAGATTTGCCTTACATATAACAAATGCTACCAGGGGATACGGTATCTTAATCCCGGATACATATTCCGTGATGCATTTCCAGGGAACTCCCAGTATTACCATATGTACCGCAAACAGCAGGCTTAAAAGCATCAGATACCCCAGTCTGACGGTTTCCAGAATCTGTTCCGCCTTCAGATTAAAGGAACACAGCTTCCTGATAAGGAAGAATACAGAAAAAACGGTCACTCCGGTTCCCATTGCTTTTATGACCTTTTTGCTCATTCCTCCTCCCTCCTTTCATTTGCGGCTAAACTTAAGCATCTTCCTGCCTGCTTTCACCAGGGAAGGTACATGCATCAGAATATTGGAATAACCCTGGTTGGCTAATGGGCAGGCGCAGTTTTCGGATTTTATATAGGCTCTCACCTCTTCAGCCCTGGGGGAATGCCATAATTTCTGGAAATCATACCCATAATCCCTCAGATTTCCCATCTCCTGCTCATATCCAAGAACGCAGCATGGCCACACGCCTCCATCATAATTGATATGAACATTGGAAACTCCCGCATAACATGGAATAACCTGTTTTCCTGTTTCTAATATCTTTCCTGCAATTTCATAATAAACCACACGCAGGGCTTCCGTTGTCTTGGCCAATGACTTCTTTGACCCAATATTGTCTTCTACCTTTCTTGCAAACTCCTTAATAAGCTTCTGATAAGCCTCCGCCGGCGGGGTTATATTGTCTCCCAGGTTAAAAAACTCTGTGCGGCATTCCGCCACTTCATTTCGGTAACTCTCCACACCCAGCCCATGGACAAAATCCTCTATTTCATCCAGATAGTCAATATTAAAATTGGATACAACGGTGCCTAATTCCAAATGAAAATTATCATAGCGCTCTTCTAATCTTTTAAGTGATTCAATTGTCTTTAAAAGCCGGTTAAAATTCCCCTCCACACCACGGATTTCATCGTGCAGTTTTCCCACCCCATCAATGGAGGGTTTGACTGTCACGGGCACGGTTTTATCATACTGCCGGACAATTTTAATGATTTTTTCCGTATGCTCTGTGATTCTTTCAGTCATAATTCCATTGGTAGGAGTATGTACTACCCTTGGCTTTATATATTTACATGCCAGTTCCACGATTTCCGGCAAATCCGGTCTGAGAAACGGCTCTCCGCCGCTCATATTGAAAAAATAAACCGGCTTCATATTCTTAAATATCCTTTCAATCTCATCCGGTCTCAAATCCTTTTGGGCCCTGGATGGATCCTGACAGAACATTGCTCCAATCTGGCATGTTTTACATTTTGACTGACATGCTGCTGTTACTGAATAGGTCAATGTTATGGGTTGGAAATTTTTATAGCCAAACCAACGGTTTAATCTGTATGAAATTAATTCAGGCCCTAATATAAAAAATAAGTCTTGTTTTTTCATTTATTTCTCAACTTTCGCAATGGTATAGTTAATATGAGAATGGATTGATTTTATCATCTTTGGCATGGGCAGCTTTTCTGCAAGATAGACCAGTTTTATCCAAAGAGGAAATCTGCCCTGCGCCAGCATCTGGGTATAGGGCGATTCCCAATCCATTGTATTAAAATCCACATTCATCCTGTGCAGTCTCACATCCCGAAATCCCAGAGAATCCGGCCACACCGGGCAGTCCACAAAACCGGTTTCCACGATTGTCAGTCCATGTTCCTCTAACCTTTTTCTTATAAATCTGCGCTTATTGTACCTTATATCCCCATGTGTCCATGGAATCCCTGTTTTCTTATGTACAAGCCTGTGGATTGGGAAACCAACATTTCCCGCATTAACCGAAAACACAGCCACATATTTTTTACTGATGCGTTTCATTTCCTCAATCAGCTTATCCGGGTCAGGACAGGCAGGAAGGTATGCGAAATTCCATACAAAATCATAGGATTTGTCCTGAAAGGAACTTTGCAGAATATCCTCTTCATGAACCCATTCTATTTTGTGAGCCGCGCCAATCTTTTTCCACTCAGATATATACTTTGGATTGCCGTTAACCAGTGTAATCTTTTGTGCACACGTTCCAAATCCCAATGAATATACAGATGGCATTGCCTTAGCTCCGTGAGCCGGCATTTCCAGCACTGTCTTTATATCATGCCTCTTTCCAAATGAAGAGAGTTTCCGTCCCACGGAAAACCGTTCATATATTACGCCAAACACCTCTTTTTCCATGTCCGCCTCCTGTTATAAATATCCCTTATCCTTTGCCCATTCAACTGACAGCCTGATTCCGGTATCCAGATTAATTTGAGGTGCGTATCCCAATACCCTGCATGCCTTGCCGATATCACAGGAATGGTCCTTTGCCAGAAAGTCGATTCTGCCTTTATTAACAAAACCAGCTTTTTTAAACATAACCTTTGATATTCCATCAATCACATTTGCCAGACATACAGACAATGTATATCCTATATTCATATGGATCAGACTGCTTCCTGTATGTTTAGCAATACACTCCAGATATTCCCTGGCTGTACAGTCTTGTTCTGCGCCTAAATTGAAGATTTCATTATACGCATTTTCATTCAGGACAGACAGTATGAACCCATCAACAATATCAGACACATAAGTAGGATGAAGGTACGCTTTTCCATTTGTAGTCAGAACAAACCTCTTCTTTTTAATGTTTCTGTATAGAACAGTTCTTCTCACGTCACCTGCTCCATAAACAAAGCAAGGCCTCAAAATTGTATATGGTATCTTATTCCTGCATCTTTGTATAATCTCCTGTTCCGCAAGCATTTTCGTTTCACTGTAGGGGTTAGTGGGATGATAGGGGGCGTCTTCCGCTACATTCCGTCCTTCCAAACCGGTGACAAATGGCGCGCTGCAGAAAATGAACTGTTTAACTTTATGCTTAATGGCCAGTTCAGCTAATTTTATTGTGGCAAGACAATTTACCTTGTAGTAGTATTCATAAGGTATCCCATAATGCCCTAATTGAGCCGCCACATGTATTACCACATCTATTCCCTGCATCTGGTCATCTATAGTTTCAATCTCCTGCAAGTCACAGATGATATTCTCCACTGGTTTTGAAAACTCTTCATCGGAAATTTTCTTTCTGGTTACACATACCACTTCATTCCCATTTATCAGCAGCGCTTCTGTGAGATGTTTCCCTATGAATCCAGTTGCCCCTGTAACTAGTAAACGCATCCTGGCGTACCTCCATCTATCATTTTGTCCAGCTTGTCCACCGTCTCAACCATTCTGTCCCAGGAAAACCGGTACGCGTCTTTTCGTACATTTTCCGTGAATTCTTCCGCTCTTCCTTCTTTAAAATAGCGGATTACCGCCTCTGCCAATTCTGCATGGTTCCCAGCTTCCACCACGTATCCGTTTTTTCCATCCTGGACCACGTCAGGCAGCCCGCCCACATTGGTAACCACCACTGGTTTTTCAAATCCGAAGGCAATCTGCACGATTCCGCTCTGTGTGGCGCTTTCATAAGGCAGGATAACTAAATCACAGGCTGAAAAGTATGGTTCAACCTCCTGGTCAGGTATGTAACCATCACATATTCTTATATAGTCTGCCATGGAGTTTTCATCAATCAACTCCAAATAGCTTTCCCTGTCACTGCCAAAATCCCCCACAATCAACAGCTTTACCCGTTCACACGATTCAACCACGGCGGGCAACGCTCTTATAAGATGCTTCAGACCTTTATATTCCCTTATGAAACCAAAGAACAGCAGCACTTTATCCCTGTTATCAATACCCAGTGCAGACGGCCACTTTCTGCGGCCATCAGGGCCGCATTTCCC
>UMFJ01001321.1_pt1 | contig 12729 bp, 6 predicted proteins | sample 1964991 | NCBI WGS metagenome assembly UMFJ01 (sample SAMEA4836044, study PRJEB28245) | human gut metagenome | biome: gut microbiome; material: fecal sample | place: Denmark | collected 2008 | reverse complement strand
ATCGTCTTTCTGGTTTTCTTTGCTATCGCTATTCTACTGACTCTTATATTTGACAAACCTACAGGTGGATGGGTAATTCCGCCTTTATTAATCTATTGTGTTTATTATATCCGCCAGTATCGCAACATCTCTGGCAGACATATTAAAAAAGAAGATATCTATCTCTCTCGTTCAGTAAATAACAGCTATAGCGCCCTTTATAATTTGAGCTGGACGTTTATTTGTTTTTTTATTTTTGCAGTAATTTATTTTTTTATTCAGGTGTTTTCGTAAAAGACTGACCTGAAAGAGTATTTCAGGCCAGCCTCATCACTTGCTTACTGCCAGCCGTAACGACGGCTATAAAATCCTTTCACCAACTGGGTTAACGTCATATACCCTGCCAAAATCGCAACCAGCCACGGGAAATAGCTTAACGGCAGCGCCTGCAGCTGCAGATAACTGGCCAGCGGTGAAAACGGCAATGCGATCCCGACAATCATCACGATCACGGTCATGATCATTAACGGCCACGATGCACAGCTCTGAATAAACGGCACACGGCGGGTGCGGATCATATGCACAATCAGCGTTTGCGACAGTAAGCCCACCACAAACCATCCCGACTGGAACAGCGTTTGCGTTTCCGGCGTGTTGGCATGGAATACCCACCACATCAGGCAAAACGTCAGAATATCGAAGATCGAGCTGATCGGTCCGAAGAAGATCATAAAGCGCCCCAGATCCGCCGGATTCCAACGCTGCGGCTTTTGAATTTGCTCGTCGTCGACGTTATCAAACGGGATCGCCACCTGTGACACATCATACAGCAGGTTCTGAATAAGCAAGTGTAACGGCAACATCGGCAGGAAGGGCAAGAAAGCACTCGCCACCAGCACGCTGAACACATTACCGAAGTTGGAGCTCGCCGTCATTTTGATGTATTTCAGCATGTTGGCGAAAGTGCGACGTCCTTCAATAACCCCCTCTTCCAGCACCATCAGGCTTTTTTCCAGCAGGATGATATCAGCCGCTTCACGGGCAATATCTACCGCGCCGTCCACAGAAATGCCGATATCCGCAGCGCGTAAGGCGGGCGCATCATTAATACCATCGCCCATAAAGCCAACCACATGCCCTTCGCGCTTCAGTAAGGTCACAATGCGTTCTTTATGCATCGGCGTCAGGCGGGCAAACAGCGTGGTGCGCTGTGCGAGATTTGCCAGTTCGTCGTCAGATAGCGTTTCAATATCACTACCAATGACCACCTCTCCCGCGTCCAGCCCCACTTCATGGCACACTTTCGCTGCAACTAACTCACTGTCGCCAGTAAGGATTTTTACGGTGATTCCACTCGCTTTTAATGCCTTCAGTGCCGGAGCGGTTGTCTCTTTTGGCGGATCAAGGAAAGCAATATATCCTTCGAGGATCAGGTCGGATTCATCCGCCCGCTGGTAATCTCCTTCACGCGCTGGCAGGTATTTCGTCGCCACCGCAACCACGCGCAGCCCCTGACGATTAAGCGTATCAGTAACCCGCTTAATCTTACGCAGCATGATGTCATCGAGCGGCACAATCTCGCCATTGTGACGCACCTGCGAACACACATTGAGGATTTCCTGCAATGCACCTTTGCAAACCAGCTGATGGTGCTCGGTATTTTCTGCCACTACCACCGACATCCGGCGACGCTCGAAATCAAACGGAATCTCATCAATTTTTTGCCAACGACTGGCCAGCGAGCGCGCTGACTCTTCATCCGTACCTTCGAGCACCGCTGTATCGAGCAGGTTTTTAAGTCCGGTCTGATAATGACTGTTCAACCACGCGCTATGCAGCACGCGTTCGCTGGTTTTACCGGAGATATCGGTATGATTCTCCAGCACAATTTTGTCCTGTGTCAGGGTGCCAGTTTTATCAGTGCACAGAATATCCATTGCGCCAAAGTTCTGAATAGCATCCAGATGTTTGACGATCACTTTCTGTTTCGACAGCTTTACTGCGCCGCGCGCCAGCGTCGAGGTAACAATCATCGGCAACATTTCCGGCGTTAAGCCTACCGCGACCGAAAGCGCAAACAGTGCCGCTTCCCACCAGTCGCCTTTGGTGTAACCATTGATTAACAGCACCACCGGAGCCATCACCAGCATAAAGCGAATCAGCAGCATACTGACGCGGCTGATCCCTTGCTGAAAGGCATTCGGCTCGCTTTCCTGCTCACTAACACGCCCCGCCAGTTGACCAAACCAGGTATTGGCACCTGTAGCAATCACCATTGCTTGTGCCGTGCCGCTCACCACGGTGGTGCCCATAAAACACAGGGTGTCACACTCCAGCGGATTGCTGTGCTCCGGCTGGCGAGTGGTAGCGGCTTTTTCTACGGGCAGAGACTCACCGGTTAACGACGCCTGAGCGACGAACAGATCCCGCGCCTGCAAGATACGTAAATCTGCCGGGATCATATCCCCCGCCGCCAGTTTTATTATATCGCCGGGCACCAGCTGGTCGATCGGGATCTCCAGCCAGCCATTTTCGCCTTTGTCGTTAATTACGCGCAGAACCGTCGCTGTATTGCTGACCATCGCTTTCAGGGCATCTGCCGCTTTAGTGGAACGTGCTTCCTGAATAAAGTTCAGCAACGTAGAAATAGCGACCATTAGCGCGATAACGCCCGCGGCAAATAAATCTTCCGTGGCGTAAGAAATAGCGCCGAGAATGGTGAGTAAAATATTAAAGGGGTTGCGATAGCAGACCCATAAATGTACCCACCACGGCGACGGTTGTTGTGCGGGTAATTTATTTTCACCATGTTGTTCGCGGGCAGATTCCACTTCCGCCTGATTTAACCCTTCCGGATGGGTGTCGAACGTTTTCCATAATTCTTCTTCGGGCATCACCGCCATTTTCAGGCAATGCGCACTTAAGGACGGCGGGACCACCGTATTCACTGTCTGCTGCGCGCCAGGCAATGGATCGCGATGAACCAGACGGGAAGGTAAATGGCGAATGAGCCGGGTAAAAATTTCTTTAAACATAAGGAGTCCCTCCGCACTGTCTGAAACAGTACAGAAATGTCTTCAGGCGTGGCGAAGCCTTACCTGAAGGTAATAAAGCTGAGCAGGGACGTTAAAACGTCACGGCCTTACGCATCCGGTAACGCCGTGAAAAGACGGGCTTACCGGAAAAGTTTTAATCTCCGTCGAGGGAGAGGCGTGGGATCAGGTTCCATATAACCTCCGGTAAGTGAAAAAAGCGCCGCAAATAATAAGGAGAATCCAATAATATTCGTAGCATCTATGGCGATATAATACCTGCTGGCAACTAAACCAACGATAAACCAGACTTTACCCATTGCTGAATGCACGGGTAAAGTTAGGCTCAAATAATTAAACAACACGTTACAGGACAACAGGATGCAAAATCGGCTGACCATCAAAGACATCGCACGCTTAAGCGGCGTGGGGAAATCTACAGTTTCCCGGGTGCTGAATAACGAAAGCGGCGTGAGCCAGCGCACCCGCGAGCGTGTTGAAGCAGTGATGAATCAGCATGGATTTTCCCCTTCCCGCTCTGCGCGCGCTATGCGTGGGCAAAGCGATAAAGTGGTCGCCATCATTGTTACCCGCCTGGATTCGTTGTCAGAAAATCTCGCCGTTCAAACCATGCTGCCAGCGTTCTATGAACAAGGTTACGACCCAATCATGATGGAAAGTCAGTTTTCCCCGCAATTAGTTGCCGAACATTTGGGGGTGCTGAAACGGCGTAATATCGACGGCGTAGTGCTGTTCGGTTTTACTGGCATAACAGAAGAAATGTTAGCCCACTGGCAGTCATCGCTGGTTCTGCTGGCGCGTGACGCAAAAGGTTTTGCTTCGGTCTGTTATGACGACGAAGGGGCAATCAAGATCCTGATGCAACGGCTGTATGACCAGGGGCATCGTAATATCAGTTATCTCGGCGTGCCGCATAGTGACGTGACGACCGGGAAGCGACGTCACGAAGCCTACCTGGCGTTCTGCAAAGCGCATAAACTGAATCCCGTTGCCGCTCTGCCAGGCCTTGCTATGAAGCAAGGCTATGAGAACGTAGCAAAAGTGATTACGCCTGAAACTACCGCCTTACTGTGCGCAACCGACACGCTGGCACTTGGCGCAAGTAAATACCTGCAAGAGCAACGCATCGACACCTTGCAACTGGCGAGCGTCGGTAATACGCCATTAATGAAATTCCTTCATCCGGAGATCGTCACCGTAGATCCTGGTTACGCCGAAGCTGGACGCCAGGCGGCCTGCCAATTGATCGCACAGGTAACCGGGCGCAGCGAACCGCAACAAATCATCATCCCCGCCACCCTGTCCTGATCGTTTCCTGAACGATAAATTGTGATCTTCGCTGCGTTTCGGGAACGTTCCCGTTTTTAAATTTTTCCGCGCAATATATTCTGCAGCCAACCAAAAATGTCATCTGCCATGGGGCTTTATGATGAGCAAAATAAACCAAACGGATATCGATCGGTTGATTGAACTGGTCGGCGGGCGCGGCAATATTGCGACGGTGAGCCACTGTATTACTCGCCTGCGCTTTGTCCTCAACCAACCGGCCAATGCCAGACCGAAAGAAATTGAGCAACTCCCCATGGTGAAAGGCTGTTTCACCAATGCCGGGCAATTTCAGGTGGTGATTGGCACCAACGTGGGTGATTACTATCAAGCACTAATAGCGTCAACCGGACAGGCGCAGGTTGATAAAGAGCAGGTAAAAAAAGCCGCCCGGCAGAATATGAAATGGCATGAGCAGTTGATCTCTCATTTCGCGGAGATCTTCTTCCCGTTGCTGCCCGCGTTGATTAGCGGCGGTTTGATCCTCGGTTTTCGTAATGTGATCGGCGATTTGCCCATGAGCAACGGTCAAACGCTGGCGCAAATGTACCCTTCCCTGCAAACGATCTACGATTTTCTGTGGTTGATCGGTGAAGCGATCTTCTTCTACCTGCCGGTCGGGATTTGCTGGTCAGCGGTGAAAAAAATGGGCGGCACGCCGATCCTTGGTATCGTGCTTGGCGTGACACTGGTTTCCCCCCAGCTGATGAACGCTTATCTGCTCGGGCAGCAGCTGCCGGAAGTGTGGGACTTTGGCATGTTCAGCATCGCCAAAGTGGGCTATCAGGCGCAGGTGATCCCGGCACTGTTAGCCGGGCTGGCGCTGGGCGTTATTGAAACTCGCCTTAAACGCATCGTGCCGGATTACCTCTATCTGGTGGTGGTGCCCGTCTGTTCGCTGATCCTCGCGGTGTTCCTCGCCCATGCGCTGATTGGTCCGTTTGGTCGCATGATTGGCGATGGCGTTGCCTTTGCGGTACGTCACCTGATGACCGGCAGCTTTGCTCCGATTGGTGCGGCATTGTTTGGCTTCCTGTACGCGCCGCTGGTGATCACCGGCGTACACCAGACCACCCTTGCTATTGATTTGCAGATGATTCAAAGCATGGGTGGCACGCCAGTGTGGCCGCTGATTGCGCTGTCGAATATCGCTCAGGGCTCCGCCGTGATAGGCATTATCATTTCCAGCCGCAAGCACAATGAACGCGAGATCTCCGTGCCTGCCGCTATCTCCGCCTGGCTTGGGGTCACTGAGCCTGCAATGTACGGCATCAACCTGAAATATCGCTTCCCGATGCTGTGCGCGATGATTGGTTCTGGTCTGGCAGGATTACTATGCGGCCTGAACGGCGTTATGGCGAATGGTATCGGCGTAGGCGGCCTGCCGGGAATTCTCTCGATTCAACCGAGCTACTGGCAGGTATTTGCGCTGGCAATGGTTATCGCCATCATCATCCCGATTGTACTCACCTCGTTTATCTATCAGCGGAAATACCGCCTGGGCACGCTGGATATTGTTTAATTTTCTTCGGGGCGCAATTGCGCCCCCTCGCATTTGCAGGAATAACGTAATGACTAATCTTCCCCACTGGTGGCAAAACGGCGTTATCTACCAGATTTATCCAAAGAGTTTTCAGGACACCACGGGTAGCGGCACCGGCGATTTACGTGGCGTTATCCAACGCCTGGACTATCTGCATAAACTGGGCGTTGATGCCATCTGGCTAACCCCCTTTTATATCTCTCCCCAGGTCGATAACGGTTACGACGTAGCGAACTATACGGCGATTGATCCCACCTACGGCACGCTGGACGATTTTGACGAACTGGTGACGCAGGCAAAATCGCGCGGGATTCGTATCATTCTCGATATGGTGTTTAACCATACCTCTACCCAACATGCCTGGTTTCGCGAGGCGCTGAACAAAGAAAGCCCTTACCGCCAGTTTTATATCTGGCGCGATGGCGAACCAGAAACGCCACCGAACAACTGGCGTTCAAAATTTGGCGGTAGTGCGTGGCGCTGGCATGCGGAAAGCGAACAGTACTATTTGCATCTCTTTGCACCAGAACAGGCGGATCTCAACTGGGAGAATCCAGCGGTACGCGCAGAGCTGAAAAAAGTCTGTGAATTCTGGGCCGATCGTGGGGTCGACGGGTTGCGCCTGGATGTGGTGAATCTGATCTCCAAAGACCCGCGTTTCCCTGAAGACCTGGATGGCGACGGGCGTCGCTTTTACACCGACGGGCCACGAGCACACGAGTTTTTGCACGAGATGAACCGCGATGTGTTTACGCCACGCGGGTTAATGACCGTAGGTGAAATGTCCTCCACCAGCCTTGAGCATTGCCAGCGATACGCGGCACTGACAGGCAGTGAATTGTCGATGACCTTTAATTTTCATCACCTGAAGGTCGATTATCCCGGTGGTGAAAAATGGACGCTGGCTAAACCTGACTTTGTGGCGTTGAAAACATTGTTCCGCCACTGGCAACAAGGAATGCACAACGTGGCATGGAATGCCTTGTTCTGGTGTAACCACGATCAGCCGCGCATTATTTCTCGCTTTGGTGATGAAGGTGAATACCGCGTGCCTGCGGCAAAAATGCTGGCGATGGTGCTGCATGGCATGCAGGGAACGCCGTATATCTACCAGGGCGAAGAGATTGGCATGACCAACCCGCATTTCACGCGCATTACTGACTATCGCGACGTGGAGAGCCTCAATATGTTTGCCGAGCTGCGCAACGATGGTCGTGATGCCGACGAGTTATTGGCAATCCTCGCCAGTAAATCCCGTGACAACAGCCGCACGCCCATGCAATGGAGCAACGGCGATAATGCCGGGTTTACGGCTGGCGAACCGTGGATTGGCCTGGGCGATAACTATCAACAAATCAACGTAGAAGCCGCGCTGGCCGATGACTCCTCGGTGTTTTACACCTACCAAAAGTTAATCGCACTGCGTAAGCAAGAAGCCATCCTGACATGGGGCAATTACCAGGATCTGCTGCCAAACAGCCCTGTATTGTGGTGCTATCGCCGTGAATGGAAGGGGCAAACCTTGCTGGTCATTGCCAACCTTAGCCGTGAGATCCAACCCTGGCAGCCAGGGCAAATGCGCGGCAACTGGCAGCTTGTGATGCATAACTACGAAGAAGCCTCACCACAACCCTGTGCCATGACTTTACGGCCTTTTGAGGCTGTCTGGTGGTTACAGAAGTAAGTATCCGCTAAGCCCCGGGAATGCCTGTCATTCCGGGGTTTTGTCTGTCAGCATGTTGTTTTTGTTGATTTTTCAACCAGCAAATTCATTAAAAAATTTACATAACGCTGTAGCGCCCGTCATCCGTACGCTCTGCTTTTTACTTTGAGCTACATCAAAAAAAGTTCAAACATCCTTGATGCAAAGCACTATATATAGACTTTAAAATGCGTCCCAACCCAATATGTTGTATTAATCGACTATAATTGCTACTACAGCTCCCCACGAAAAAGGTGCGGCGTTGTGGATAAGCGGATGGCGATTGCGGAAAGCACCGGAAAACGAAACGAAAAAACCGGAAAACGCCTTTCCCAATTTCTGTGGATAACCTGTTCTTAAAAATATGGAGCGATCATGACACCGCATGTGATGAAACGAGACGGCTGCAAAGTGCCGTTTAAATCAGAGCGCATCAAAGAAGCGATTCTGCGTGCAGCTAAAGCAGCGGAAGTCGATGATGCCGATTATTGCGCCACTGTTGCCGCGGTTGTCAGCGAGCAGATGCAGGGCCGCAACCAGGTGGATATCAACGAGATCCAGACCGCAGTTGAAAACCAGCTGATGTCGGGTCCATACAAACAACTGGCTCGTGCTTACATCGAGTACCGTCACGATCGCGACATTGAACGTGAAAAACGCGGTCGCCTGAACCAGGAGATCCGTGGTCTGGTCGAGCAGACCAACGCCTCGTTACTCAACGAAAACGCCAACAAAGACAGCAAGGTGATTCCAACCCAGCGCGACCTGCTGGCCGGGATCGTGGCTAAACACTATGCACGCCAGCACCTGCTGCCGCGTGACGTGGTGCAGGCACATGAGCGTGGCGATATTCACTATCACGATCTCGATTACTCGCCGTTCTTCCCGATGTTCAACTGCATGTTGATCGACCTGAAAGGCATGCTGACCCAGGGCTTTAAAATGGGGAACGCCGAGATTGAACCGCCGAAGTCGATCTCTACGGCAACCGCGGTAACTGCGCAGATTATTGCTCAGGTCGCCAGCCATATTTATGGCGGCACCACCATTAACCGTATCGATGAAGTGCTGGCGCCGTTTGTTACCGCCAGCTACAACAAACATCGCAAGACCGCAGAAGAGTGGAACATCCCGGACGCCGAAGGCTACGCAAACTCTCGTACCATCAAAGAGTGCTACGATGCCTTCCAGTCGCTGGAGTACGAAGTAAACACCCTGCACACCGCCAACGGTCAGACGCCGTTTGTAACCTTTGGTTTTGGTCTGGGCACCAGCTGGGAATCGCGCCTGATTCAGGAATCGATCCTGCGTAACCGTATCGCAGGCCTCGGTAAAAACCGTAAAACTGCGGTGTTCCCGAAACTGGTGTTTGCGATTCGCGATGGTCTGAACCATAAAAAAGGCGATCCGAACTACGACATCAAACAGCTGGCGCTGGAGTGCGCAAGCAAGCGCATGTATCCGGATATCCTGAACTACGATCAGGTAGTGAAAGTCACCGGTTCGTTTAAAACCCCGATGGGCTGCCGCAGCTTCCTCGGCGTGTGGGAAAATGAAAACGGCGAGCAGATCCACGATGGTCGTAACAACCTCGGCGTGATCAGCCTGAACCTGCCGCGTATTGCTCTGGAAGCAAAAGGCGATGAAGCCACCTTCTGGAAGCTGCTGGATGAACGTCTGGTGCTGGCACGTAAGGCACTGATGACCCGTATCGCTCGTCTCGAAGGCGTGAAAGCGCGCGTCGCCCCGATCCTCTATATGGAAGGTGCTTGTGGCGTACGTCTGAATGCTGACGATGATGTTTCTGAAATCTTCAAAAACGGTCGTGCGTCTATTTCGCTGGGTTACATCGGCATCCACGAAACCATTAACGCGCTGTTCGGCGGCGAGCATGTTTACGACAACGAGCAGCTTCGCGCGAAAGGTATCGCCATTGTTGAACGTCTGCGTCAGGCAGTGGATCAGTGGAAAGAAGAAACGGGTTATGGTTTCAGTCTCTACAGCACGCCGAGTGAAAACCTGTGCGACCGCTTCTGCCGTCTCGATACTGCTGAGTTTGGCGTGGTGCCGGGCGTGACCGATAAAGGTTACTACACCAACAGTTTCCACCTCGATGTGGAGAAGAAGGTGAACCCGTACGACAAGATCGACTTTGAAGCGCCTTACCCGCCGCTGGCGAACGGTGGTTTCATTTGCTACGGCGAGTATCCAAACATTCAGCACAACCTGAAGGCGCTGGAAGATGTCTGGGATTACAGCTATCAGCATGTACCGTATTACGGCACCAATACACCGATTGATGAGTGCTACGAGTGTGGCTTTACCGGTGAGTTCGAGTGCACCAGCAAAGGCTTCACTTGCCCGAAATGTGGTAACCATGACGCCTCCCGTGTGTCGGTAACTCGCCGCGTGTGCGGATATTTAGGTAGCCCGGATGCACGTCCGTTTAACGCTGGTAAGCAGGAAGAAGTTAAGCGCCGCGTTAAACATTTGGGGAATGGGCAGATAGGTTAATCTTCACTCTGCGCTAAGCAAATGCTGGATGCGGCGTAAACGCCTTATCCGGCCTACATTTGGCAACGGCTGTAGGCCTGATAAGACGCGACAGCGTCGCATCAGGCATTGATTACCGGATGCAGCCTACACGCGGACTGATAAGCCAGGCGAAATAATGAATTATCATCAGTACTATCCTGTCGACATCGTCAACGGCCCCGGCACTCGCTGCACCCTGTTTGTCTCCGGGTGTGTTCATGAATGCCCCGGTTGCTATAACAAAAGCACATGGCGGGTAAATTCTGGTCAGCCATTTACCAAAGCAATGGAAGACAAGATCATTAAAGATCTGAATGACACTCGTATCAAACGCCAGGGGATTTCCCTCTCCGGCGGCGATCCGCTGCATCCGCAAAACGTGCCGGATATTCTGAAACTGGTAAAACGCATCCGCGCCGAGTGTCCGGGTAAAGACATCTGGGTGTGGACAGGCTATAAACTCGACGAACTCAACGCTGCGCAAATGCAGGTTGTTGATTTGATTAACGTGCTGGTCGACGGCAAATTTGTGCAGGATTTAAAAGACCCTTCCCTGATCTGGCGCGGCAGCAGCAATCAGGTGGTGCATCATTTGCGATGATAAGTTCCCTGTTACCTGAGTGCAGGCAACAGGGAAATGAGGAATTAACGATACTTCTGGTGATAGGCGTTGCGGGTCGTTTTCAGTTGCTCTGCAGCAGCCTGCGCTTCTTTTACTTTACCTTCATTTGCCAGCTTCAGCGCGTCGTCAATCTGACCGACCAGAATGTCGAAACCGTGGCGGAAATCTTTCATTTCCGGGCTGTCCGGTGATTTATCTTCGAGCTTCGGCGGCGTTGCTTTTTGCGCATCCAGCGCTGCGGCGCGCATCATCGTTAACGCGTCTTTGACTTGCGCCGCGTTATCCGCTTTTTCGATCACTTTTAAAGTGTCGTTGAGGGTTTCCATATTGTCTTCAAGATCAGCGGCAAACGACGCAGAACTGAATACCAACGAGGAGACTGCAAGAATAGCTAACAGGCTTTTACGCATTGCTCACTTCCTTTTTTATTTACACTTCATCCTTCACACTGCCTCATCGACGGCTACGCTCATTCGCCCGGGTCACGTACTGCGAGTACGCTCCCCGGCCCTCATTCACTTTCCGTCTCGATGCAGTGCGAATGATTTTGTGTAATTTTTTAGTTTATAGCGCGGCAGGTCGCGCCAGTTTTTTACTGCCCGGCGATTTTCATCTCCGGCAACAGCACAGAACCACACTGTATATTACTGCGTGTTTCAATATCGTTACCGACGGTGACAATATTGCGCCACATATCTTTTAAATTACCTGCGATGGTGATTTCACTAACGGGATACTGAATTTCGCCATTCTCTACCCAGAAGCCCGCTGCACCACGGGAATAATCACCGGTAATGGCACTCACGCCCTGGCCCATCAGCTCCGTCACCACCAGCCCGGTGCCCATCTCTTTGAGCATTTGTTCGAAGCTTAGCCCTTGTCCGGCAATCCGCCAGTTGTGAATACCGCCCGCATGTCCGGTGCTTTTCAGCCCCAGTTTCCGCGCCGAGTAGCTGGTCAGCAGCCACTGAGTCAGGATGCCATCTTTAATAATATCGCGACGCTCGGTGCGCACACCTTCGCTGTCGAATGGCGTCGACGCCAGCCCTTTCAGCAGATGCGGATGCTCTTCAATGGTCAGCCAGTCCGGCAGAATTTGTTTACCCAGCGAATCCAGCAGAAAGGTAGATTTACGGTAAACCGAGCCACCCGCTATCGCCCCCACCAGATGGCCAAAAAGCCCGGTTGCCACTTCATTGGCAAAAATGACTGGCGCTTTCATGGTGGAGAGTTTACGCGGTGACAGGCGCGATAAAGTACGGCGAGCACAGTCGGCCCCGACCCACTCTGGCGTTTGCAGATCGCTCATCGCGCGGCCAATGGTGTAGGCGTAATCACGCTCCATATCGCCATTTTCTTCGGCAATTACACAGCTGGAGAGCGAATGACGCGTTGAGCAGTAACCCTGCAACATGCCGTGGCTGTTGCCAAAAACTTTGACACCGTAGTGGCTGTTAAAGCTGCCACCTTCGGTATTGGTGATACGTTTATCCGCCTGTAATGCTGCCTGTTCTGCGCGGGCCGCCAGTTCAATGGCTTCATCCGGGGAAACTTCCGCAGGGTGGAACAAGTCGAGATCTGGTGCGTCAAAGGCCAGCAGCTCTTTGTCTGCCACGCCGGCACAGGGATCTGGCGAGGTATAACGGGCAATATCCAGCGCCGCCTGTACAGTACGGGCAATGGCCTGCGGGCTTAAATCGGTGGATGATGCGCTACCTTTGCGGTTCTGGTGATAAACAGTGATCCCCAGCGCGCCATCGCTATTGAATTCAACATTCTCCACTTCACCATAACGCGTGCTTACGCTAATGCCGGTGGTCTTGCTGACGGCAACTTCCGCACCGTCCGATTTGCCTGAGGCCAACTCCAGCGCAGTGGAAACTGCTTCTTCCAGAATCTTGCGCTGCGCTTCAACTTGAGAGATTACTTTCATTGCAAGTGCCATAATGTAGAGAGTTTCTCTGAAGTC
>UMFJ01000375.1_pt1 | contig 13328 bp, 9 predicted proteins | sample 1964991 | NCBI WGS metagenome assembly UMFJ01 (sample SAMEA4836044, study PRJEB28245) | human gut metagenome | biome: gut microbiome; material: fecal sample | place: Denmark | collected 2008 | reverse complement strand
AGAATGTATGCAATGGCGGTGATCTCCAACAAAATTTTGCTTCAGATCCGCCAGGATCTCTATGAGCACATCCAGACGCTGTCGTTTTCATTTTTTGACAGCAGACCGACCGGAAAAATCCTTGCGCGTATCATCGGGGATGTCAATTCTTTAAAAGATGTGCTGGTCAATGTGGTCACGACGATGGTGCCGGAATTTGTGACGGTAGTCGGGGTTGTCGTGATCATGCTGGTAAAAGACTGGCGGCTTGCGCTTGCATCACTCTCTACGATCCCGCTTATGATCGCGGGAATCTGGTTTGTACAGACGGCATCCCACAAACGCTGGCAGATTTTCCGGAAAAAGGCATCCAACTTAAATGCCTACGTCCATGAAGATATCGCCGGAATGAATGTGGTTCAGAGTTTTGCGGCAGAAGATGAGACGCAGGAGATTTTTGAAGGACTGACGGACGAACACCAGAAATCATTCGTGGATGCGGTGACTTATGCCGACATGTTTGGCCCGGTCATCGATTTCTGTTGGGGAATCGGTGCGATGATGCTTTATTTGGTCGGCATCCGTTTTCTGGGATTTGAAAAAGTATCGGTCGGACTTCTGGTTGCATTCGGAACTTATATCAATATGTTCTGGAACCCGATCATGAACTTGAGCAATTTTTATAACAATCTTGTCACAAATCTTACGGCGGCAGAGCGTATTTTTGATATCTTAGATACCGACGCTGACATTGTGGACGCAAAGGATGTGACAGAGCTGCCGGATATAGAGGGAAGTGTTGAATTTTCACATGTAAGTTTTACTTATGATAAGGGAACACCGGCGGAGACAAAGGTACTCTCTGATGTCAGTTTTTCTGTAAAACCGGGTGAGACGATCGCACTGGTAGGACCGACCGGAGCAGGAAAAACAACGATCGTTAATCTGATCAGCCGTTTTTATGACATTGAAGACGGCAAAATTTTAGTGGATGGTTACGACTTGACAAAGGTTTCCATTGAGAGCTTAAGGCGTCAGATGGGTGTTATGACGCAGGATAATTTTATCTTTCATGGAACAGTCCGTGACAACATTTTATATGGGAAATTAGATGCGACAGATGAAGAAATGATCGCGGCTGCAAAGGCAGTCAATGCGCATGATTTCATTATGAAAATGGAAAAAGGTTATGACACGGAATTAAAAGAACATGGAGCAGGACTATCCATCGGACAAAGGCAGTTGATCGCGTTTGCGAGAACGATGATTTCCATGCCGAAAATCCTCATTTTAGATGAGGCAACATCCAGCATTGATACACATACAGAACTTTTAGTGCAGCAGGGAATCGAGGCGCTGCTTTCCGGCAGAACCAGTTTTGTGATCGCACACAGACTCTCCACGATTCAGAATGCGGACCGCATTTTTGTGATCGACAAGGGCGGTATTTTAGAACAAGGAAGTCCGGCAGAGCTGATGGAGAAAAAGGGCGCTTATTATAAACTTTATATGGCGCAGTTTGCAGGTCTGCAGGAGTAAAAAAATATTTGCTGCTCACACAGTACGTGTGAACGGCAGCAAAAACGAAACAGAAAATTTCTACAGGAGGATGCGATGTTTTTAACCACACTTTGTTATATCGAAAAAGATGACTGTTACCTGATGCTGCACCGGGTAAAAAAGGAAAACGACCTGAACCATGACAAGTGGATTGGTGTCGGCGGCAAGTTTGAAGCGGGGGAAATGCCGGAAGAATGTATGCTGCGTGAGGTAAAGGAAGAGACAGGTCTCACCCTGACATCTTACCGCGCGCGGGGCGTCATTACCTTTATTTCCAACGAGTGGGGTATCGAATATATGCACTTATTTACGGCAGACCAGTTTACCGGGGAGATGACTGACTGCGACGAGGGAGAACTTGTCTGGGTTCCGAAAAAGGAGATCAAAGACCTGAAACTGTGGGAAGGTGACAAAATATTCCTGCGGCTTTTGGATGAGTGTGAGGAATATTTTTCGCTGAAGCTGGTATACGAAGGCGATACGCTGGTCGATAAAAAACTTATCATTGCCGGGAAAGAACAGAAAGCAGAGTGACAGGCCGGTAACAAAGGAGAGAAACATGATAACAAAAACTTACCCGGTCGGCACCCTGCCTGCTTATAAATATGTAGTAGTTTTATCTGAATATCAGGGCAAAATTTTGTTGAGCAGACACAAAAAACGCACCACATGGGAGACACAGGGCGGAAAGATTGAACCGGGAGAGACACCGCTTATGGCGGCAAAGCGTGAACTTTACGAGGAGTCCGGGGCAGTGGATTTTGAGATAGAGCCGTTGTGCGACTATTGGGCGGGAGAGGTGCAGACCAAAGAAGAAGGAAATGGACGTGTCTTTCTTGCAAAGGTAAAAAAGCTGTCAGCCATGCCGGAAAGTGAGATGGCAGAGGTACGCACCTTTGACGAACTGCCGGAAAAACTGACTTATCCGGCGATCACACCGACACTGTTTGAGCGGAAAAAACAGGGCATCGGGAAACGTCTGCTTTACGGCACTGGAAATCCTGCAAAATTAAGTCTGATGCGGAAAAATTTAGAACAGCTGCAGATAGAGATCGTTGGGTTATCGGATATTGATGTGGCAGTACCACAGGCAGACGAGGATGGCGATTCGCCGCTGGAAAATGCAAGGAAGAAGGCAAAGTGTTATTACGAGGCTTTTCAGATTCCGGTGTTTTCCTGTGACACAGGTCTGTATTTTGAAAATGTCCCGGAAGATAAACAGCCGGGCGTGCATGTCAGGAGGGTGAATGGAAAAAATCTGTCAGACGCGGAAATGCTTGCATATTACAGCGGACTTGCTGCAGAGTATGGTGGTCTGCATGCATACTACCGCAATGCCATCTGTCTTATCATGGATGAGGAACATATTTATGAGTCGATGGATGAAACGTTCTCGAGCGAACCATTTCTGATCACGTCGGTCCCGCACCCGGATGGAATCCGCAGGGAGGGATTTCCACTTGACTGCCTGTCGGTGGATCTTACAACCGGAAAGTACTATTATGACCTCGATCCGGCAGAACTTGGAAAGGTTGCCGCAGAAGACGGAAGTCGGCGGTTTTTTGAAAAAATAACTGGTATTTTCCCACACAATATGTTATAATCCTAAAATGACTGTGATAGTCGTAGTACGCCCTTTTTTCCGAAAGACAGGCGAAACCCTTGAAAAACGGGGGTGCTCGACAGGAACATAGAATGAAATGAACGGAAAAAAGTACATCAAGTATTCATATAAAGTTTGAAGGAGGAAATGAGTAATAATGAGTGTACAGGTGGAAAATTTAGAAAAGAACATGGCAAAACTTACGATCGAAGTTGCAGCTGAGAAGGTAGAGGATGCAATCCAGGCTGCATATATGAAAGAGAAAGGAAAGATCAGCGTTCCAGGTTTCCGTAAAGGTAAAGTGCCGAGAAAGATGATCGAGAAAATGTACGGAGCAGGCGTATTCTATGAGGATGCTGCAAATACCCTGATCCAGGAGAACTACGCACAGGCAGTAGAAGAGAGCGGTGTGGACGTCGTTTCAAGACCGACTATCGAAGTGGTACAGATCGAAGCTGGCAAACCTTTCATCTTCACAGCAGAAGTTGCTGTAAGACCGGAAGTAAAACTTGGCAAATACAAAGGCGTACAGGTAACAAAGATCGATACAACAGTATCTGATGAGGAAGTTGCAGCAGAGCTTGAAAAAGAGAGACAGAAGAACTCCAGAACTGTTACTGTAACAGACAGACCGATCGCTGAGGGAGATACAGCAGTGATCGATTTCGAAGGATTCGTTGATGGTGTTGCATTTGAGGGCGGCAAAGGAGAGAATCATCCGCTTGAGATCGGTTCCAACTCTTTCATCGATACATTCGAAGATCAGTTAGTAGGAAAGAATGCCGGAGATGAAGTAGACGTAAACGTTACATTCCCGGAGAAATATCAGGCAGCAGATTTAGCAGGAAAACCTGCATTATTCAAAGTTAAGATCCACGAAGTAAAAGCAAAAGAACTTCCGGAGTTAAACGATGAGTTCGCACAGGATGTATCTGAGTTCAATACTTTAGAAGAGTACAAAGAGGACTTAAAGAAACACTTAGAGGTTCAGAAAGAGGACGAAGCAAAACGCACAAAAGAGGATGAGGCAATCCAGAAGATCATTGACAAATCTACAATGGAGATTCCGGAAGCAATGATCAAAACCCAGTGCGAGAACATGGTAAATGAATTTGCTCAGAGACTTGCTCAGAGCGGACTTTCCATGGAGCAGTATATGCAGTTCTCCGGTCTTACATTAGACAAATTAGAAGAGCAGGTTCGTCCGGAAGCTGAGACACGTATTAAGAGCAGTCTTGTATTAGAGCAGATCGCAAAAGACGAGAACATCGAAGTAAGCGAGGAAGAGATCGACGCTGAGATCGAGAAAATGGCAAAAGCTTATGGCATGGAAGCAGACAAGCTCAAAGAATACATGGGCGACGCTGAGAAAGAATCCATGAAGAGAGATATTTCCGTAACAAAAGCAGTTGATCTTGTTATGGAGAACGTAAAAGAAAGAGCAAAAGCTAAGACTAAGAAAGAAAAAGAAGCGGAAGCTGAAGAAAACGCAGAAGAAAACGCAGAAGAATAAGAGAGGCTTCGTCGAAAGCGGACAACATACAACAGACTGGCTCATTCGGGCCGGTCTGTTTAAGCATATAAGCAATAATTAAATTTTTATAAACAAAATGGATTGGAGGAAAACAAAATGAGTTTAGTACCTTACGTCATTGAGCAGACCAGCAGGGGAGAGCGTAATTATGATATTTACTCCCGTTTATTAAAAGACAGAATCATTTTCCTCGGAGAAGAAGTGAATGAGACAACAGCAAGTCTTACCGTAGCACAGTTACTTTTCTTAGAGTCAGAAGATCCTGGAAAAGATATCCAGTTATATATTAATTCCCCGGGTGGAATGGTAACAGCAGGACTTGCAATTTATGATACAATGCAGTACATCAAATGTGATGTATCCACGATCTGTATCGGACTTGCAGCAAGTATGGGAGCATTTTTACTTTCCGGCGGTACCAAAGGAAAGAGACTTGCGCTTCCGAACGCAGAGATCATGATCCATCAGCCGTCCGGTGGAGCAAAAGGTCAGGCGACAGAGATCCAGATTGCAGCAGAGAATATCTTAAAGACGAAAAAACGTTTGAATGAGATCCTTGCTGCAAATACCGGAAAACCATATGATGTGATCGCAGCAGATACAGAGCGTGATTATTATATGTCTGCGGAAGAAGCAAAGGCATATGGTCTGATTGATGATGTCATCACAAATCGATAGAATACGGAGAAACAGCAATTATGGCAGGAAGAAATGACGATAAATTCCGTTGTTCCTTTTGCGGGAAGACGCAGGATCAGGTTCGCAAGCTGATTGCAGGACCAAACGGTGCATATATCTGTGACGAGTGCGTGGATATCTGTGCTGAAATTATCGATGAAGAATTAGAAAATGATGAGGCAGCAGGTGAAGTGGCAGAGCCGGAAGAGCAGATTAATCTGTTAAAGCCGGAAGAGTTAAAGGCATTTTTGGATGATTATGTCATTGGACAGGATCAGGCAAAAAAAGTGCTGTCTGTGGCTGTCTATAACCATTATAAAAGAATCATGGCCGGAGATGACCTCGGTGTAGAGCTTCAGAAGAGCAACATTCTGATGTTAGGACCGACCGGTTCCGGAAAAACACTGTTGGCACAGACATTAGCGAGAGTCTTAAACGTTCCATTTGCAATCGCAGATGCGACCACACTGACGGAGGCCGGATATGTTGGAGAGGATGTTGAAAATATCCTTTTAAAGATCATTCAGGCGGCTGATTATAACATTGAACGTGCACAGCGCGGAATTATCTATATCGACGAGATCGACAAGATCTCCAAAAAATCTGAAAATGTATCCATCACCAGAGATGTATCCGGTGAGGGTGTACAGCAGGCATTATTAAAAATCTTAGAGGGAACTGTTGCGTCTGTTCCGCCACAGGGTGGAAGAAAGCATCCGCAGCAGGAGCTGATCCAGATCGACACGACCAACATCTTATTTATCTGCGGCGGTGCGTTTGACGGACTTGAGAAGATCATTGAGACCAGAATGGATCAGAAGACGATCGGATTTAATGCAGATATCCGTGACAAGAGAGATTACAATATCGGTGATGTGTTAAAACATGCACTTCCACAGGATTTTGTAAAGTTCGGGTTGATCCCTGAGTTTATCGGACGTGTGCCGGTAACGGTATCTTTGGATATGCTTGACAGGGACGCATTGATCCGCATTTTACAGGAGCCGAAAAATGCGCTGACCAAACAGTATCAGAAGCTGTTTGAGTTAGACGGTGTAGCGCTTGACTTTGACAAAGAAGCACTTGAGGCGATTGCAGATAAAGCGTTAGAGCGCAAGACAGGAGCGCGTGGACTTCGTGCGATCATGGAGGCTGTTACATTAGATCTGATGTACCACATTCCATCGGATGAATCCATTACACAGTGCCAGATCACAAAAGAGATGGTGGATGAACAGCTTGCGATCGAAGAACGTGAACTTGAAAAGATAGAGGAAAAACAGGTTGGATAATAAAGCGATGAAAATGCCTGCGGTGGCACTTCGCGGAATGGTCATCCTTCCGGGGATGATCGCACATTTTGATGTGAGCCGTGAAAAGTCGATTCATGCAGTAGAACAGAGTATGATGGATGAACAGAAGATCTTCCTTGTTGCACAGCGTGATGTGGAGCAGGAAGAGCCTGGCATCGAAGATTTATATCATATCGGTATTATTGCAGAGGTCAGGCAGGTCATAAAATTACAAAACAACATCGTCAGAGTTTTAGTGGAAGGAACAGAGCGGGCACAATTGTCCGCTTTTGTTTCTCAGACGGACTTTTTAGAGGTGGAACTCACGCGGTGTGAAGAAATTGATGAGGGATTGTCGGACGAGGCAAAAACGGCTATGGTGCGCAGTGTACAGGACACATTTGAAAAATATGTAACTGTCAACCCGCGTGTCGGAGGTGAAATGCGCAGACAGGTCAGGGAAGAAAAGAATCTGCCGAAGATCATGGATCTGATCGCCAACAATCTTCCTTTTTATTATGAACAGAAGCAGGAAATATTAGAGGCAGTTTCACTGACGGAGCGCTATGAAGTTTTGATGGCGCTTCTTTTAAAAGAAATTGAGATCACTGCGATCAAAAATGAATTCCAGGCAAAAGTAAAGAAACGTGTGGATAAGAACCAGAAGGAATATATCCTGCGTGAACAGATGAAGCTGATCCGGGAAGAACTCGGCGAGGATAATGCGGAGTCAGATGCGGATGCCTATTTAGAACAGTTGAAAAAGTTAAAGGCAGACAAAGAAGTCAAAGAAAAGATCAGAAAAGAGATCTTACGCTTTAAAAATATCAGTGGAAGTTCTTCGGAGAGTGCAGTCAGTCGCGGTTATATCGAGACCATGTTAGAACTGCCGTGGAATAAGGCATCCAAAGATAACAAGGATCTGAAAAATGCAGAGCGCATTTTAAATGAAGATCATTACGGATTGGAAAAAGTAAAAGAGCGTATGTTAGAGTTCCTTGCTGTGCGCAATCTGACGAAAAAGGGCGAGAGCCCGATCGTATGTTTAGTCGGACCGCCTGGTACCGGAAAGACGAGCATTGCCCGTTCCGTGGCGCGTGCACTTGATAAAAAGTATGTTCGAATCAGTTTAGGCGGCGTCCGTGACGAGGCGGAGATCCGTGGACACCGGAAAACTTATGTCGGTGCGATGCCGGGACGTATTGTCAATGGTCTGCGCAGTGCCGGCGTGAAAAACCCACTGATGCTGCTTGATGAGATCGATAAAATGAGCAGCGATTATAAGGGCGACACTGCATCTGCCATGCTTGAGGTGCTCGACGCAGAGCAGAACTGTAAGTTCCGCGACCACTATATCGAGGTTCCGATTGATCTGTCAGAGGTACTGTTTATTGCGACAGCAAACTCTGTTCAGGATATTCCACGTCCGCTGCTCGACCGTATGGAACTGATCGAGGTGAGCAGTTATACGGAAAATGAGAAGTTCCATATTGCAAAAGAGCATTTGCTGCCGAAAGTAAAAGAGAAAAACGGTTTAAAGCCGGAACAGTTAAAGATCAGTGACCGTGCGCTGCAAAAGATCATTTCCGGTTATACAAGGGAAGCAGGTGTGCGTAATTTAGAGCGCAGGCTGTCTGAAATTGCAAGAAAATCTGCAAGGGAAGTATACGAATCCGAAGTCAAATGCGTAAAAGTTACAGGTCAGAATGTAGAAAAATATCTTGGAAAAGAGAGATATACGTTTGATCAGAAAAACGAGAACGATGAGGTCGGAATCGTGCGCGGTCTGGCATGGACGAGCGTCGGCGGTGATACGTTGGAGATCGAGGTCAACGTGATGCCGGGCAAAGGCGAAGTACAGCTTACCGGACAACTCGGAGATGTGATGAAAGAGTCCGCACAGGCAGGCTTAAGTTATATCCGTTCGGTAGGGGAAGAATATCATATTCCAAAGAAGTTTTTTCAGGAAAATGACATTCATATCCATATCCCGGAGGGGGCAGTGCCAAAAGACGGACCGTCCGCAGGTATCACGATGGCGACGGCAATGCTTTCTGCGATCACACAGACTCCGGTCCGTGCGGATGTCGCAATGACAGGAGAGATCACACTGCGCGGCAGAGTTCTCCCGATTGGTGGCTTAAAAGAAAAGATCCTTGCAGCGAAGAATGCCGGAATCAAAACGATCTGCATTCCGAAGAAAAACGAGAAGGATGTGGAGGAAATTTCCTCAGAAATCAAAAAAGGTCTTGAACTTGTATTTGTAGAGAAAATGCAGGATGTACTTAACGTGGCATTTGTAAAAAGACAAAAATAAGATTTTCTGCCGGCAAATAAAAAGGAATGTTTTAGAAATCATAGCAAGTGAATGAAGATAACAATGAGGAGAATAACATGGTAATAAAAAATGTAAACCTGGAAATTGTCTGCGGTGTGACCAGCAAGGTGCCGGATACCGCATATGCGGAGGTGGCTTTTGCAGGAAAATCAAACGTTGGAAAATCATCTCTGATCAATGCGCTGATGAACCGCAAAGCACTGGCACGTACTTCCGCACAGCCTGGAAAAACGCAGACCATCAACTTTTACAATATCAACGATGCCATGTACCTTGTCGATCTTCCGGGATACGGCTATGCAAAGGCATCCGAGGAAGTGAAGGCAAAGTGGGGAAAAATGATCGAGAATTACCTTCATACTTCAAAGCAGTTAAAGGCAGTCTTTCTTTTGATCGATATCCGCCACGATCCGTCTGCAAACGACAGAATGATGTATGAGTGGATGGTGTATCAGGGATTTGCACCGATCATTATCGCAACTAAGTTAGACAAGATCAAACGAAGCCAGATCCAGAAAAACGTCAAAGCGATCCGTGAGGGCTTAAATGTACAGCCGGGAACCACGATCATTCCGTTTTCTGCAGAGACGAAGCAGGGGCGTGATGAGATCTGGGAACTGATCGATTCTTTCGTGCTGCCGCAGGAAGAAAAATAGCCTGTTTAAAAATATGTCAGAATATGGTATGCTGAAACTATAAAAATTTACAAAAAGCAGAAAACTTTAACAGGAAGCAAACTCTTATCAGATTGCGTCTGTATGAGGTTCATGCTAAAATAATCACTATGACGAAGAGTCAGTATCGGAGGATAGCCATGAAAAAGAAAAAAATCGTAATAGCACTTGGTCATGAAGCACTTGGTACCACATTACCGGAGCAGAAAGAGGCAACAAAACGCACTGCAAAAGCGGTTGCTGATTTTATCCGCGATGATTATCAGGTAGTCATTACACACAGTAACGGGCCACAGGTTGGTATGATCCATACAGCAATGAATGAGTTCTGCAGATTATATCCGGAGTATACCGCTACGCCAATGTCTGTATGTTCTGCAATGAGTCAGGGATATATCGGTTACGATTTACAGAATGCTATCCGTGCCGAGCTGCTGAATAAGGGAATTTATAAGACAGTTTCCACAGTTCTGACACAGGTTGTTGTCGATCCATATGATGAGGCTTTTTACAAACCAGGTAAGGTGATCGGACGTGTGATGACAGAAGAAGAAGCTGAGGCAGAGGAGAAAAAAGGAAATCATGTCACAGCAGTAGAAGGAGGATTCCGCCGTATCGTTGCAGCACCGAAGCCAATGGATATCGTTGAGATCGATGCGATCCGTGCGTTATCTGACGCAGATCAGGTTGTTGTTGCCTGCGGCGGCGGCGGTATTCCGGTGCTTGCACAGGACAATAACTTAAAGGGCGCGAGTGCAGTCATTGAGAAAGACCTTGCAGCAGGAAAATTAGCAGAACTTTTAGATGCTGACATGTTAGTCATTTTAACAAGTGTGGACAATGTATGTCTGAATTACGGCACAGAGAATGAGAAACCTCTTTCGACCATGACTGTTGCAGAAGCAAAACAGTATATGGAAGAAGGTCAGTTCGGAGAGGATGACATGCTGCCAAAGATTCAGGCGGCCATTGATTTTATTGGAGATTCCGCAATCCGTTCCGTACTTATTACAAAGCTGAACAAAGACGGCACCTATGTGAGCGGTGGACCGGGTACGATGATCACGAAATAAACTGCCATTTTTATGGTAATAATAAGACTGAATCGATTGCCGAAAATAAATTTTTTTACGAGGAAAAAAGATGTTTAGAAAAACAAAAATTGTTTGTACTTTAGGACCTTCAACAGATAAGGAAGGTGTATTAAAACGCCTGATCGAAGAGGGAATGAACGTTGCCCGTTTTAATTTTTCCCATGGTGACCATGAGGAGCAGTTAGGACGCCTTCAGATGTTACAGAAACTTCGTAAGGAATTAAAGCGTCCAGTCGCAGCACTGCTTGACACAAAAGGACCGGAGATCCGCCTGAGAGATTTTACGGACGGAAAAGTCGAACTTAAGGATGGACAGACTTTTACCCTGACAACCGATGAGATTATGGGAGATGCAAAACGTGTTTCCATTACTTATAAAAACCTGCCGGAGGATGTAAAACCGGGAGATCGCATTCTGATCGATGATGGTCTGATCGGAATGGAAGTAAAAGAAATCAAGGTGACATCTGGCGCAAAGGCAGATAAAGATGGCAATAAGCCAAAAGATATCATCTGCCAGGTGTTAAATGGCGGTGTGATTTCCAACAGAAAAGGCGTGAACGTTCCGAATGTAGAATTGTCCATGCCATATATCAGCGAAAAAGATTATGGTGATATCGTATTTGCGGTAGAGCATGATTATGATTTTATTGCTGCATCTTTTGTCCGTACCGCAGATGATGTGCTTGCAATCCGCAAGATCCTTGCAGAAAAAGGCGGCGAGGATATCAATATCATTGCAAAAATTGAAAATATGCAGGGTGTACAGAATATTGACGATATTATCCGTGTTTCCGATGGAATCATGGTAGCGCGTGGTGATATGGGTGTTGAGATCCCGTTAGAGGATGTACCGGTGATCCAGAAGATGATAATTAAAAAAGTATACGATGCAGGCAAGAAGGTTATCACAGCGACTCAGATGCTTGATTCCATGATGAAACATCCGCGTCCGACCAGAGCAGAGGCAACTGACGTTGCAAATGCAATCTACGACGGAACCAGTGCGATCATGCTCTCCGGAGAGACAGCTGCAGGTATGTATCCGATCGAGGCTTTAAAGACTATGGTGCGTATTGCAGTCCGTACGGAACAGGATATCAATTACTTACAGCGTTTTAAAATGCGCAAAACCATGAGCAACCCGGATGTGACCAATGCAATCTCCCATGCGACATGTACAATGGCAGGAGATTTGAATGCGGCAGCAATCATTACGGTAACAAAATCAGGACGTACCGCCCGCATGGTTTCCAAATATCGTCCAAACTGTCCGATTATCGGAGGATGTCTGACAGAAAAGATTTACCGTCAGCTTGCATTATCCTGGGGTGTGATCCCGCTTATGATCGAGGAAAAGACACAGGCAGAAGAGCTGTTTGACTATGCAGTCGATGCAGCAGAAGCAGCAGGAATCATTTCAAAGGGCGATGTTGTTGTCTTAACCGCAGGAGTTCCTCTTGGTGTATCCGGTACGACCAACCTGATCAAGGTGCAGGTGGCAGGACATATCTTAGTGGAGGGACAAGGAATCGGAACACAGAAGATTTCTGCAAACCTCTGTGTATGTCACAGCGATGAGGATTTAAAAAACTTTAAAGTCGGAGATATCATTGTTGCAAAAGATACCAGCAATGCCATGATGACACAGATGCGTGAGGCATCCGGACTGATCGTGGAAGCATCCGGCGAAAACTGCCATGCGGCGATTGCAGGATTAAGCCTTGATATTCCTGTCCTGATCGGTGCAAAACATGCGCTTGATGTCTTAAAATCCAGTGCATATGTAGAATTGGATTGTGAGAACGGACTTGTGACAGCAAATTAATTTGCAACAAATTTTGTTGACTGGAAATAGAAGATTAAAGTGAAAGAGAAAAGGATATGAAAGGCTCTAGAGAGGGTCTGCATATCCTTTTTTCCATATTCCGGTCCAGTATAGCAGATACAGGATTATGGCAGAGGTTCCATTACTGATTACAACGGAATACCAGACGGATGCCACTCCCATATGAAATACATTTGCGCATATCCAAAGAGACAACAGACGGAATAGCCATATCCGGGAAGCATCTACGAGCATTGTGATCAGTGTATGCCCACATCCCTGGAACAATCCCTGTGATACATTATAAAAAGCGTTTGTAAAGCACCAGAATGCAATAATGGATAAATAGTCTGCAGCCAGAGGGATGACTTTGGCATCTGTTGAAAAGAATGATACCATAGTCTGGGAAACAGGGCGTCTTGAAAAAATGAATCCCAGAATAAGTAAAAATAAGGTACACATTTTTAATGAATAATGGAAGGTTTTCTTCGCCCGCTCTGTGTTTCCGGCTCCCATATTTTGTCCAACTATAGTAGAAACGGCGGAACCGACACCACTGGCTGGCATTGTGATAAGACTGTTGATTTTGTTGCCAATACCATAGGCGCTGGTTGCAATATAACCATAAACATTTACATTTCTGGTCATGATCAGCGTACCTAGCTGCATGGTGCTGCCGCCAATCGCAGTTGGCAGACCAATTTTGATAATGGCGCGTATCATTTTCTGGTCAAAGACAAAATTTTTA
>UMFJ01011521.1_pt1 | contig 13646 bp, 16 predicted proteins | sample 1964991 | NCBI WGS metagenome assembly UMFJ01 (sample SAMEA4836044, study PRJEB28245) | human gut metagenome | biome: gut microbiome; material: fecal sample | place: Denmark | collected 2008 | reverse complement strand
ATCCGCAATAATCAGATATCTCTCTTCCATTGGCTCCCAACTTCCCTTTATTGTTCATTTTCGAAACATATCAGTTTCTTTCATCAGCTCCGTAGTTTATTGTAATATAGAGGGCCTTTTCAATTCAAGGAAAATGTTGTATAATATGTTTAAATTTGTAACATTCAGAGAATCTATATTCCAGAGGAGGCAGAATGAGCGAAAAAGTCAGGATACTTGGAATTGCTCCCTATAAGGGATTGGTAACATTAATGAAACGATACGGAAGCCAGAGGGATGATATCCAGCTGACAGCCATGCTGGGAAATGTGGAGACAGGACTTTCCCTGGCAAAGGAACATTACAGGAACTATGACATCATCATCTCAAGAGCCAACACCGCAAGCCGTATTGCAAAGGGCGTGCCCATTCCTGTCATTGATATTGGAATTGATTATTACGACGTACTTCTCTGCCTGAAAACAGCGGAGAACACAAAGACAAAATTTGCAGTCCTGGGATTCCGCTCCCTGACCACCATTGCGAAAAGCATATGCAATGTTCTGAAGATGCCTACGGACATATTTTCCATCAACACCACGTCCGAGGCCAGCTCCCTGCTGGACAAATTAAAGGAACAGGGCTACAAGACCGTCATATGCGATACAGTGCCCTACAACTATGCCAAACTCATTGGCATTACCCCCATCCTTCTCACCTCCAGCATGGAAAGCCTGAAGGCAGCTGTTGACCAGGCAGTCTATACATGGCAGACCCACAGGGATTTATATCATTCCCTGTCCCTTATGCATCAGCTTCTGGACAGCAGCGCCAACCGTTTCCTTGTGCTGTCCCAGACAGGCGAATGCATTTACACCACGCTGGAGGATGAAATCGCCGTCCCCATACAGGCAAAGCTTAAGAATGAATTGGAGCAATGCTGCACCGGACGGAAGCGCTCCTTCTTTATTACAGTAAACAACCAGATGTACTCCATCAACTCCCATCTGGTGGATGAGACCCTGAGCCCCTACATCATTTTCCATATCATGCGCTCCGAGATTCCCCTGGCCTACTCAAAATACGGTGTGACCATCATGGACAAGCAGGGTGCGGAGAACAGCTTCATGGACAGCTTTTACAGCAATACGGAGCTGGCACGGGAAATCCTCACCAACACCGAGGATGCGGCCCCTTCCCCCTTAAGCCTAATGATAACCGGGGAAATCGGCACCGGAAAGGACCGGGTGGCCCATATCTATTACGCCAAAAGCCCTCTGTGTGACAATCCCCTCTACGTCATCAACTGCTCCCTTATCAGTGATAAAAGCTGGAACTTCATCACAAAGCATTACAACTCTCCTTTTACGGACAATGGAAATACCATCTATATTTCCAACCTGGACGCACTGCAAAAAACAAAGCAGAAACAGCTGCTCTCCATCATACTGGACACAGACATGCATGTCCGCAATCATTTGATATTCTCCTGCACCCAGCCCGCGGGAAGCGCCACTCCCCATGTGGTGTTTGAATACACCAATGCCCTGGGATGCATCCTGGTTCCCATCAAGCCGCTGCGGGAACAAAAGGAGGACATCATCTCATCCGCCGGCCTCTATATCAATACCCTGAACCAGGAGCTGGGCCGTCAGGTTGTGGGGGTTGACGACGAGGCTGCCGCGCTTTTGGAGCAATACGACTACCCCTACAACAGGACCCAGTTCAAACGGATTCTAAAGGAGGCCGTCATACGGACAGAAGGGCCCTATATCTGCGCCAAAACCATACAGGAGGTAATCCAGAGGGAAGATGTCCTGTTTTCCGGATTTCCCTTCCCGGCCCAGGCATCCTCTGCGCCCTCCAAAAAGGACGCGGATACTGCCCCGGGAAATGCCAGGCTTCCAGTCCCCCATCCCTCTCCATTCTGCCTGGATACCAGCCAGTCCCTGGATGAAATGAACCGGGACATCGTGCACTACGTGCTGAATACCTGCGGGGGCAACCAGACATCCGCGGCAAAAAAGCTGGGTATCAGCAGGACTACCTTGTGGCGTTATCTGAACCGGTAACACCGTTACAATACAACGCTTCATGTTTATAAGGCTTCATGTTTCGTTGGATTGACGGAGGAGCCATTATTATGCCGGACGTCACCATTGGGGACAACGTGGTAATAGGGGCAGGGAGCGTGGTTACAAAAGATATTCCCAGCGATACCATTGCATACGGAAATCCCTGCCGGGTTATGAGGGAAAACAGATAACGCTCCGTGATAAACAAATCCAGGTGGGATTAAAACCAATAGGGTAGAGGGAGAATAAATTTTCTCTCCCCTCCCGGGGCAGAAAAGATTGCCCTCTTATTCAACCCACCTCCGGTTCTTTCCTTAAAAACTATGCAAAGCTTACTTTCACCAGTAAGATTAGAGCCATGCTCGGCACACACCCAAAAGAGACAGGCGCTCATTTGTGGGGAAGCGACCTGTCTCTCGTCAATCAATTTACATAGCAGTTTGGGTTGACATCACATCAGTGAAAAATTAGTTTTGGTTGAAGGAATTTATGGTATTTTTTGTATTTACAATCTCTTAGTTCTCGCTTACATGCGGAAGAATGGTCTCTACCTCTGCATGCGGACGCGGAATCACATGTACGGAAACCAGTTCGCCGACTCTCTGAGCTGCTGCTGCGCCTGCATCGGTTGCTGCCTTTACAGCACCTACATCACCGCGAACCATAACGGTTACCAGACCACCGCCGACAAACCCTTTGCCGATCAGGGTTACATTTGCTGCCTTTACCATCGCATCTGCTGCCTCGATAGATCCTACCAGTCCCTTTGTCTCGATCATTCCCAGTGCATCGTACTTCATGTTTGTTTCCTCCTGATTTTCTTTCAATTATTTTTTAAATTTAATTTTAGTTTGAAAAATGCCCTAACGCACAATTCTCACGGTAGAAGAAGAGCCAAGTCCCATTGCATTTGCCTCATCCATATCCAGATGATATTCCAGAGCGGACTGATCCGTCACACGGATCACCGTATTTCTCAGAACACCTCCACGCTCACCATCCACCTCAAGGCAGACGCGTTCGCCGTCATGCACACCGAAGCGCTCCGCATCGGAAAGCAACATGTGAATATGGCGCTGTGCCACCATCACACCGTTTTTCGTCTGAACAGAACCTTTCGGTCCGACGAGGGTGATTCCCGGAGTTCCCTCGAGATCTCCTGAGAGTTTCACAGGTGCCTTTACTCCCAGTTTGAAGCTGTCACCTGCCAGAATCTCAATCTGACTCGCCTTGCGGACAGGTCCGAGAATCCGTACTTTTTCGATTGCCCCCTTCGGGCCACATACCGTCACAGTCTCCTTGCACGCAAACTGTCCCGGCTGTGAGAGATCCCTGAGCTTTGTCAGCTCATATCCCGCGCCGAAAAGTGTCTCCAAGTCCTCTGCGGAGAGATGAACATGGCGATTGGAGACGCCGACCGGAATCGTTCCGGCTTCCGGCTTCTTCTCAGAATCCGTCTTTGCGTCTGTTCCGTTTTTGACCGCTTCCATAATAAGTTTCATAAGTGCCTCGCACTGATCCATGGATAATTTCCTCCCTGTTGTGCTTATCCCTCCAAAATCCCCCGCCCTGTCAAATGTGCCCCTGTCCTCTCTAATTCCAAGTTAAAGGGGTGTTTGCAGGAGACTTTAGAAGAATGTCTCATTCTTTTTTGTATTTCTTATTTGTTCATGGATGAGATCAGCTGGCGAACAAGATCTGCCAGATGAGCGTCATCTGTGAATCCTGCTGTGGCAGCCTTCAGCTCGTTCTGGCTGGTGAGCGACTGCTCCACGGATGCTGCGCATCCACCGCCACAGCTCTGCTTCTTTTCAAAGGAAGCCACGATATCTGCTGGGCTGAACTCATGGGAACAGGTCGATGCGGTCGGTGCGGTCTCACAGCAGGATGATACTGCGGATGCCGGTCTGCCTGTCAGCTCCGGATGATGGAAAGTGCAGTCATCCTCGATCAAAGTCGCACAGTTTTTCAGTCCGTATGCAACCTTCTTGATATTGATCAGGTTCAGTGGACTGACGTTCTCCGATACGGAACTTCCGCCACAAGTTCCGCATCCGAGTGTGAATGCAACATTCAGTCCGGTGCTGATTCCGGTTCCGCCCATGCTTCCGCCGGTATTGACAAGGATTCTAGATGCCGGCTTCACAGCAAACTTGCGGACAATCTCATCATCCTTCGTGTGGATGCTCATTGTGTGACCCATGCCGTTCTGTAAAAGATCCATGCTCAGATGACATGCCTCCTGCCAGTCTTTTACGGTGTAGAAAGCGAGAACCGTTGTCAGCTTCTCATAGGAGAGCGGATATCCGTCACCAACGCCGTCCTGTCCGCCGATCAGCACCTTTGCAGTCTGCGGAACACTGATTCCGGCAGCCTGTGCGATCACCTGTGGGGTGCGTCCGACAAACTTTGCATTCATTGCATGACCGCCGTTCTTGAAGAGCAGGCAACAAACCTTCTCGGTTTCCTCGCGGGTCATAAAGAATGCGCCCTGGCGCTGAAGCTCTGCGACAACCTCATCGTGATTGCACTCCTCGCAGATAATGGACTGCTCGGAAGCGCAGATCGTACCGTTGTCGAAAGTCTTGCTTGCCATGATTGCGGATACCGCTGCCTTCACATCAGCCGTGCGCTCGATGTATGCCGGAGAGTTTCCTGCGCCGACACCGATTGCCGGTTTTCCTGCGGAGTAAGCTGCCTTTACCATGCCCGGACCACCGGTTGCAATGATCAGAGCAACCTCCTTGCAGTGCATCAGCTCATTTGTCGCTGCCATCGTTGGAGTGGAGATACAGCCAATCACGCCCTCCGGAGCACCTGCCTTCAAAGCAGCCTCCTTCATCACCTCTGCTGCGCGCAGGGTACATTTTGCTGCAGACGGATGCGGGGAGAATACAATTGCATTTCCTGCCTTGATTGCAATCATCGACTTGTAGATAACAGTGGAAGTCGGGTTGGTTGACGGAACGATTCCCATGATCAGTCCAGCCGGTGCTGCAACCTCAAGGATTCCTCTCGCCTTATCCTCGGAGAGAATTCCGACAGTCTTCATATCGCGGATATCCTCATAAAGCAGGGTGGATGCGGCATGGTTTTTGTAGGTCTTATCAAGCACCTTTCCAAATCCGGTCTCTTCCACTGCCATCTTTGCCAGACATGCGGCATGCTCCTCTGCTGCCTCAATCATACTACGCAGAATCTTGTCAATCTGCTCTGCTGTCATACATGCCATCTTCTTTGCTGCCTCAGCACCCTGACGCGCCAGATTTCTTGCTTCCTGAACGGAACGCAAATCCAGATCAAAATTTTCCATTGTTTTATCCTTTCTTCTCACATTTTTTATAACGGATCATATTTTCTATAACTGATACCACTGTCTCAATTCCTCAATCAGCTTTGACTTGTTTGCTCTCGAGATCTCTCTGCCCGCGATTCCAAGCTCTGGATAGTTTCTTGCCAGACTGCGAAGCTTCGTCACATGAGTGTGCTCCAATTCAGAAAGAAGTGCCTCTTTTCCCTCCCTCTTCATCAGCCAGTCGCAATACTCCCGGTTCAGTTCTCCGTTCTTCCGCTCCGGAACCGGCTCATTCTCCGGTTCTGCCGGACTCATCGAAGTGATCTCATCCACCTCTTTCTCAGAAAGTTCTGTTCTCTCTTCCGTCTCTTCAAAATCTTCGGAAGGGACTTCACTGCCAGAAGGATCCTTCGGATCAAACATCCCTGCCACTTCCTCATGCGGTCGTGCAATAACATGACTTGTCACCAGATGGTCCGCTCCGAAACGTTCTGCGGAAGCCGTGCCGGCATCAACTGCCGCACGCACCGCAGCCACATCCCCGGTCACCGTGACGGTCACCAGACCACCGCCGATCAGCGTCTTTTCTACAAGGGTCACATCCGCCGCCTTGAGCATCGCATCTACCGCCTCAATCGCCGCAACACTTCCCCTCGTCTCAATCATTCCAAGTGCCTGCATGTGTCAAATCCCCCTTACAGAAGATCCGCCCAGTTTGCCGGATATGTGGAATAGAAGACTCTTGCCTTATCCGGAGATCCCCAGATCACCTTTGATCCGGACGGAACAAAGAGAACATCACCGGCATTTGCCGTATATTTCTTTCCGTCAATCGTGACCGTCAGCGTTCCTTCTATTACATAGTCAATCTCCTCATAAGTCAGCTCCCAGGCAAACTCTGAGTGGTCAATCACAAGAAAACCCGCGCTCATATGTGACTCATCCTTGCTCACAAGTTCCTGATAATAGGCAGTTGCATTCGGATCACCTGTGTCAAACACATCCATCTTCACTGTTTTTCCGCGCACAACCTTGAGGCCGTTCGCATAAGACTCAGACTCATACGGCTTGGTGTTACAGCACTTTAACAGTTCTCCGAACAGACCCTTGTCCATCAGAACTTTCAGCATCTGGTAGATTTGATCGCTTGTGATTTCATCCGCCCCGCAGATCTCTGCCGGTGCTTTTTCTGCCGAAACCACGGTCTTTGCCGGCTCTGCTTTCGGTTCTTCCTCACAGAATGTAATTCCAAATGTATCTGCCGCATCCCGCGCTGCCGGTGTCACAATCGTCTGTGGTCCTGTCACACAGACCGTCTTCCCCTCATTTTTCAGAGCCTCAATGTCTCCGGCGCAAACCAGACGCTTCATGACTTCACTCCTCTCCATCTATCTGTCTGCTCCCTGAAGTTTTTACTCCTCAAAGGTGCAGTCCTCATCTATAATTCCTGTTACTGCCGCATCGACCGGACTTTCATCGTTCTCCATCATGCGTCTTGCGGAGGATCCGGTTGTCACGAGGACCCGGTCTCCGATTCCGGCACCGATCATATCCACGACGACAAGCCTCTCTCCGGCTCTCGTCCCGCCGATAATCTCAGCCAGCATCAGCTTGCACCCGTTCAAGGCATCTGCCTTTCTGGTCGCCCAGATGTTGTCTATCAGTCTCGCCGTCACCATTCTTCCCGGCCCTCCTTTTCCCGCTGACGGATCTCCTCGATCGCCGCCTCAACCGAAGCGGTATCTCCAAAGATTGCCAACATAATCATATTTTGGGGACAGCTTCCGCGGATATCCTCCACAGTCACGCCCACGGCTTTCTCCGCCACATCCGCCGCACAGACCATGTCGATCAGTCTTCCCTGAACGAGTCCGATTGCATCCACACGCTCAAGCGGTTTCGCATTTCCGGTTCCCTTTCTCCTCGAGAGGAGCTCCAGGGTGCCCTGACCGGGCGATTTGATGATCCGATACTCCATACGGTTCTCACTCCATTTCCTGATCGGTACAGCTCATTGCAATTCCAAGCGGGGTTACAAACATCGGATTCTCCGGCTTGTAAGTCTGGATTCCGGTCTTTTTCTGAATCACCGTCTCGATTCCAGACAGACAGCAGGTTCCTCCAACAAGATAAAGACCATGAACCTCATAGCCCTGCACCTGACGGCTGATGATCGCTGCCACCTTCTCTATCACCGGCTTTAAGACCGGAAGAATCTCCTTGTGATTTTTCGGATTTCTCTTGTAGATCTCCGCCTCGGAAAAAGGAAGTTTGTATGCCCCTGCCAAAACAAGAGAAAAATGGGTTCCGCCGGTTGCCTCATCATCGACGTTCACGACTTTTCCGTTCTCGAGAATGGAAATTCCGGTCGTTCCGCCTCCGATGTCCACGACGGCACCGTTTTTGATCTTCAGAATCTGATTGGCTGCAGTCGGCTCATCAAGCAGGGCGGTGATCTCAAATCCCGCTCCCTGCACGACATTCTTGATTGCTCCTCCATCGAGTGCATCAGTTCCCGGAGGAATCGCCGCTGCCGCATAGATGAGTTCGGTTCCGAGCCCGATCGTATCGATCTCGTCCACCATCCAGCGCCATGCAATATCCGGAGAAAAAGCGCCTGCTCTCGGTGCGCCACACGGTGCGCCGACGATCAGCTCATTGTCCTGAATCACAAGTGGAGCAGTCTCACAGCAGTAGCGGAAGCACTTTGCTCTCAGCTCGATCTTCGGCATTCCCGGATTCTCTTTTGCAATCTTGGTGATTGCTCTCGCACGGTAAGTCGTGATCGACGGTTTCTGCTTTAAGTAGTTCTCCTTCAACAGTTTCAGTCTTCTTGTCATTCCGTCCGGAATGTCGGTACCCTCTGCCGGGAAATCAGCCAGGCTCTTTGCCTCCTCCGCTTTCTTTCCTGCATCGTCTTTTGCGATCTCCTCAGAAACCGACTCAAACATCTTCATCAGAGAAGCCTTCTCCTCAGGAGTCATATTTTTGGTGGCTTCTGCAATTTTATCTGAAAATTCACGAATATCCAAAATGGTTCCTCTCTTTCTTTCCAGAACAGCATTATCTGTGCTGTTCCATCATCTTCTGGAAACTGCGCACCCCGAAGGCCGCCTTTCTCCGGTAAATCAGATTCATCGGTGAAACATTCTCTGCGGTGATTCCCATTCCGGCACTCAGGCTTCCGAGTACCGCTGACGGGAAGAGATTCGTCGTCACTCCCATCGCTCCCGCGGATGATGAGGTATTCACAAGCACCCGTCCCACCGGTTTTTTAAGTGCAAACTGGCGAATGACCTCGGCATCGGTCGAGTGAATCGCCAGCGTATTTCCATGATTTTCACCCATCAGCAGTTCCATACACTTTTCACATGCATGCATCCAGTCGTTCTCAATATAAAAGACCATCACCGGACAAAGCAGGGCGCTCGCATATGGGTTGAAATCCGTGATGTAGGTCTGCTCGGACACAAGCACTCTCGTTCCCTTTGGAACTGAAAATCCCGCTTTTCCCGCAAGCCACTCTGCACTCTTTCCGATGTACTCTTTCTCGGCACATCCCTGCTTTTCCCCGATTCCAAGGAGTCGGATCAGCTTGCGTTCCTCTTCCTCACTCATAAAGTAAGCTTGGCAGGCGACCATCTCCCTCTTTGCCGTCTCTGCGATCCGGCTGTCTGCAACGACATACTGTTCGGAACCGGAGACGATTCCGCAGTTGAAACTGCGTCCTGCGACAATGTCTGTCACTGCCGTCTTTACATCTGCGCTTCTCTCGATAAAAACCGGAGAAGGAACGATTCCACCATAGATCACTGGCTTTCCCGCCGGTGTCTCCTTATAGAGCGCTTCCTCGCCGATGTTTAAGATCAGCGAAGTCTGCGGATGAGTGAAGAGCTCAAGAGCTCCCTCCTTCGCCGATGTCTCCATACAGGAGATCGCTCCGTCCGGGAAGCCTTCGGCAAGCGCCGATTCTCTTAAAATCTGAACCGTCTTCTTCGTCGTCTCGACGGCTCTCGGATGCGGGGCAAACACAACCGCATTTCCCGATTTCACCGCAGTGAGTGCGGTAAAGATCACTGCCGATACCGGGCTGAGTGCCGGAACCGCCACCGCGATCACGCCGAGCGGAACTCCGATTTCCAAAACGCCCACACTCTCACAGCTCTCGAGAATCCCCACGCACTGCATTCCGTCATACGCCTTTTCAAGCGATGAGATCAGAAACCGGCATATCTTCACCTGATCGGAGACATCTCCGTAACCGGTCTCTCCGACCGCCATCTGCACCAGCATTTCCACTCTCTCGGAACATGCCTGCATCATCGCACGGACAACCCGATCCAGCTTTTCCTGCTTCCATGTTCCGAGTGCAATTCTCGCCTCGCCCGCTTCTTCCATAAGAACACGAGCCTCCTGAACCGCCATTAGGTCTCTGTCAACAAATTTCATCTTACGATCCTCCTGCGTGTTTTACTCCTCCGGCAGCAGATTCGTCAGGCTGTAACGTGCCACAATCTTTCCCAGATCCTGATGCGGTCTCGGGATTACGACAGAGCTGTAAACTTCCGCTCCCATATTCTCAACCGCCTTCGCTCCGGCATCCACTGCGGTACGGCACGCTCCGACATCGCCCTGAACGATGACGGAAATGTATCCGGAAGCAACATTCTCATAACCGATCAGCTCGACATCTGCTGCCTTGCACATCGCATCCGCCGCTTCCAGAACAAATACCAGACCAAAGGTTTCAATCATTCCAATGGCTTCATATCTCTCCATACATTCTCTCTCCTGCATCTTACGCATCAATATCGTGGACCGATACGATCTCACCAACTGCACGGATCGGTCTCGGCATCACATTTTTCGCTGTCAGCTTTCCGATTGCCGCCGCTGCCTCGGCTCCCGCCTCAACCGCTGAGCGCACAGCAGCCACATCTCCCTTCACCATGATGGTGACAAGGGTGGAACCCACATTCTCGTAGGAAATCAGCTCGACGTCTGCTGCCTTGAGCATCTTATCCGCAGCTTCCATCGCCGGAACCAGACCGAGGGTTTCCACAAGACCGAGGGCTTCTTCACCGTAATATCTCATTCTCCGATTCTCCTTCTCGTAACGATTCCGCATCCTCTCATGTTCTCTCTTTCTTACCGAAACTTTGCAGGCACATACTTATTTACGGCATCCCGTCCTGCCTCGTTAATCGCAAAGCGCATCAAGAGTTGTCCGTTTTTATCCAGCTCATATCCAGCCAGATCGCACATTCCGTTTGCCTCCAATGCCATTGCGTGATTCAGATACATTTTTTTTGTAAACTGGCCCTCTCTGCCGTACTGAGGCTTCATGGCAGTCATAATCTCTTCTACGCTTGCATCTTTCACTTTGTTTAAATAATTCAGCACAGCCATTCTTGCAGGAAGCAGCATCTTAGTGTTCCTCCTTCTTAAAGAAATCCAGCGGATTCATCGTAACCAGAATCGCACCTGCGATGATTACAATCGATCCGATCACAATCGTCGGGGTAACTGCCTGACCTAAGAACAGGACGCAGAAGAGAACTCCCCAGAATGCATAGGTGACATTTAAGGACATTCCGATTGCACATCCGACGGTCGCATTTGACTGATACCACAGCAGGTAGGAAGCACCTGCGCTCAGTCCGGAAATTACAAGCCATACGATCGGCATTCCGGCTGCCATGGTACCGCCGAGCAGTCCCAGACCGCCGACAAGCGGAACGATGACAACAAGGTTGACAAGTCCGGAGAAGAGCTCACGGATGTTTGTTGCCACATCGGTATCTACCATGGCTCCGCCGTAGCTTGAGAGTGTTCCCTCAAGTCCCCAGCAGATCGCTGCAAGAAGGGAACAGAGAATTCCGAGTGTAAAGTTCGGAGCGCCTTCCGGTTTCGCCCAGTTGATGACAATTGCGCCAGCCACACAGATCACCATTCCGGCGACTACTCGCTTTGTCGGTCTCTGCTTCAGGAAGATCCATGCAAAGATGGCTCCAAACAGACCACAGGTTGCGGAAATCGGGATTGCGTAGGCACCTGCAAGTGCAAGTCCCACGAGGTAAGCTCCGTTTGCAATCGGGCCACCGAGAAAGGCACCGAGAAGCATCATCTTTCCCGGGAAGGTGTTTAAGGTTCTTCCGATCTCTGCCAGACGTCCCATCTTGGCGTTGTAGATCAACAGCCAGAGTCCGGCGAACAGATCATTCAAACCTGCACACACATAGGGAGCTGCAAGGAAGCCAGCCGCTCCGGCAAGTGGTTCGTAATAGCCAGCCACCATAACCAGCGTGGTGTAAATTCCATAGGTCAGGCCGGAAAGTGCTCCGGTCATCAGTCCCGTCTTGCGGAAACTCTTGCTGACCTGTCTCATCTTGGCATCCGCTACGGATGCGTTTCCTCCGTTCATCGATTCATTTCTCCTTTGACGTTATTCCTTTGATGTTTTTTATTCTGTTTTTCCACCAGGAAGGATGGTTTCTACCTCTCCATGCGGACGCGGGATAACGTGAACGGATACCAGCTCACCGATTCTCTGGGCAGCAGCGGCACCTGCATCGGTCGCCGCCTTGACCGCACCGACATCACCTCTCACCAGAACAGTGATCAGTCCGCCACCGACCTTCTCTTTTCCGATCAGCGTTACGTTTGCTGCCTTTACCATTGCATCGGCTGCCTCGATGGAAGCCACAAGACCCTTTGTCTCAATCATTCCAAGTGCATCATACTTCATGTTGTCTCTCTCCTTCTCCGTTTCTCTCCCAACTTTTCCTGTCTGTTTTTCAGGTGTCTCTCTGATCTTTCTCACCAACTATTTATCATGGGCGGTTGGGAACTTTAATTTCTGAGCTCATTTTGAATTTAAAGCGCGCGCAGCATGCGCAAAAAAATTTTTCTTGCTCATGCTTTTCTGTACACTTAGTATATCCCTTTCCCAAAAGCGGAATGTCAACCCCTTTTTTCGATATTTTTTTCACACTTTTATTTTTACCTCCACCCCCGGATTTTCTTGCACTTTGTACAAATATAAGAACAATTTTACAGCAGAATCACCAATCTTTTGAACAAAATTTTTATCCTCTCTTCCGGAGAAATACAAAAAGCGGACAAAATCATCCCTGATCTGCCCGCTTTGCCCTTTCCCTTAGGGGGAAGGTTTTTGCCTGAAAAATTTTTCGTTATTCTTCGTTTTCTTCCTCAAACGGAACCATGATCTCCGTCACGAACTCTTCCGCCTTCTTCGTCGACCAGTAATCCGTCACAAAACGCTCATACGAATCCTCTGCGAGACGACATCCCCGCTTTCTCGCCCACTCCCGGATTCTCTCGTACTCCGCGTCAATCGTCTCATGGGGACCGATGTGATACACACATGCCGCCATTCCGCGCCGCCGCTTTAACTGGATCGGACTCCGCGCATCCGGTCTCACTGCCTGTTGCATAATCCGCATGCTTTTGCATCTGCCCTCCATCTTGTCCTTGAACGAATCATAGTGCAAGATCACCGCACCGGTGATCTCCTCCCCATGCGCCTCAAGATAATTCGTCCACGAAATGTTGATAACTGCCGGAGGATAATCGTATGCAAATTCCTGATCCATGTAACAAAAATCCATCTCCGGAAAATATTTCACGGAGATCTCACAGGTCTGGTAGCGCAAAACCATCTGTGCCTCCCGAATCAGCTGATACCAGTCCTGAATCGAGATCAGACTCTCCTGAATCCTGCGTCCTTCCTCCATCAATTCCCTGATCTTTTCCGGGAACCACTTTCTGATTCCTGCAAAATCCACATCATCGAGAAGCCCCTGCATCTCCTCGAGCTTAAACCCCATCTGTTTATAATACTTCAACACCGGTACGTACAGTAAAGTGTCCTCACTGTAATACCGATAGCCGTTCTCCTCGTTGATATAGTCTGGTGAAATCAGCCCGATCTGATCATAATAGCGCAATGCCTTTCTATCAGATATTTTTTGGCATTTCAACCATTTTTTAAAACAAAATTTGCTTCCTGTTCTCGGCTCCATGCAAAAAGATGAGACAGGGCGGAGCATCAGGAAATGCTCCCATGCTCCACTCTGTAATATTCGACGAATCAGATTGCAAAAAGGATACGGACAAACAGAGCTTGTCCGCATGCTACAGTTGCAGAACATAGATGAATGGAAAGCGTAAAAAGGGCAGCGCAAAAAGGAAAGCACAAAAAGAAAAGCGCAAAAAAGGAAGCCCCAATGCAAAAAGGCTTCCCTGACAAAAAAAGAGAGCAGGTGATGGGAATC
>UMFJ01002287.1_pt1 | contig 14130 bp, 10 predicted proteins | sample 1964991 | NCBI WGS metagenome assembly UMFJ01 (sample SAMEA4836044, study PRJEB28245) | human gut metagenome | biome: gut microbiome; material: fecal sample | place: Denmark | collected 2008 | reverse complement strand
TCTTATAAGGAATACCGTTAAATTCAGACTCGGAGAACTTGATAGTGTCATAAGGAAGAATAATCTCCTCGCCTCCCGGGAAGGCATCTTTAATCTCCAGAGTACTCAGCTCATCCTTTAATGCTTCAGAGGTAATCTCCTTGCCTGCGTCTGCAAGATTCTGAAGAGCTGTCCTGAAAATCCAGACTACCGTGTACGCCTCCGCGGAATGCCCGTTCATATCAACGCCGTACTTTGCCTTAAACGCGTCCGAAACCTTGGTTCCCTTGTCCCCCGGCAGGAATTCCGTGGCTGTAAGGATTCCGTTTGCAAGGCCGCCCACAGACGGAAGATAAGAGGATTCCGTATAACCGTTTGCCTTGGCAATCATGATATTGGGCTTGTACCCCTGCTCGTTCATGGTCTTTGTAAGGAGAATCGCGTCCGATACATAATTGTCAACAATAAGGGCGTCCGGATTCAGGGACTTTAACTGCAGCACCTCGCTGGTCAAATCCGCCGCGCCCTGGGAGTAAAGAACCTCTCCCTTAAATTCCAGGCCGTTCTCTTCTGCAAAGTATTTTGCCCAGGTGGCTGTCTGCTGTCCTAATTCAGTATTGTCCGCGCAGACCGCAACACTCTTGACGTCGATATCATCTGCCGGATCCTTGGCCGACAAATCCAGAAGATACTGCTCCATATCACGTATAAACATCATATTGGTGGGAGCCAGGCGGAAGAAATACTCATATCCGTGAGATGTAAGGGAATCCGACGTGGCATTGGCTGTTATCATGGGCACCTGGTAGTTTTCCGCCACCTGGGACACCACCTCGGTAACACCGCTCTGATATGCGCCCATTACCGCCATCACCTTATCCTGTGTAATCAAACGTTCCATCTCAGTCATGCCCGTGGCATTGGCCCCCTGGGTATCACCGTATACAATCTGGATAGGCCGGCCGCTTATTCCTCCTGCCGCGTTGATTTCCTCCACTGCCAGGTCAATACCGTCCTTCATGTTCTGGCCCGAATCAGCCAGCGCTCCCGTCATGGGATAAAGCGCGCCAATCAGTATGGGCTCCCCATCTGCGGTAGATGCCTTTGCCGGCTCCGCCGTCCCGTCACTGCCTGCTGCCGCGGTCGAGGCCGCCGCTGCCGTTCCTGCTGCCTCTGCCGCATCCTTCTGTCCTCCTGAACCAGAACCATATCCCCCGCATCCGGACAGCATACCCGCTGCCATAGCCGCGCTTAATGTCAATGCCACCAATTGTTTCCTCATGTATTTCTCCTCCTTTTATTTGATTAACCCATATACGGGCCATCTTTCATTTTTAGTTTGTTTCCGCAGCAGCAGGAACACAGCTGCCAACCGCGCTCTAAAATCCCAGATACGCCTTTTTCACCTCATCGTTGTTCAAAAGCTCTTCGGCTGTGCCCGATACGGTAATCTGGCCGTTTTCAATCACGTATCCCCTGTTGGCAATCCTCAGCGCCTTCCTCACATCCTGTTCCACCAGGATAATGGTAAGCCCGGATTCCTGCGCCACCTCTTTGGCAATGGAAAATATGTTGTCCACAATGTTGGGGGCCAGTCCCAGGGAGGGCTCATCCATAATAAGAAGCTTCGGAAGTCCCATCATGCCTCTGGAAAAGGCAAGCATCTGCTGTTCGCCTCCGCTTAAGGTGCCTGCCAGCTGGTTCTTTCTGTCCTTCAGCTTAGGAAACCAGTTATAGATCCGTTCAATGGTATCCTTCTTAGCCGCTTTCGCCGCCTTGCTGCTGGCTCCCATCTCCAGATTCTCATAGATTGTCATGGAAGGAAACAGCTGCCTGCCCTCCGGAACCAGGATGACCCCGTGGTCAATAAAGGTTCTGCAAGCCGCTCCAGTAAGATCATGTCCGTCCAAACGGATATTTCCCTGAAAGGGCCTGATCAGGCCGGCGCAGGACTTAACCGTGGTGCTCTTGCCCGCCCCGTTGCTTCCCACCAGGGCTACGATTTCCCCTTTATCCGCCGTAAATTCAATATCCCAAAGCACCTGAATGTCCCCGTACCGGACATTGATTTTATTTACCTCAAAATACCTGTCTGCCATATCAATGCTCCTCCTTACCAAGATAAATCTCGATGACATAGGGGTCATTCATTACCATCTCCGGCGTTCCCTCTGTTATTTTCTCACCATGATGCATGACAACCACTTTCTGGCAGAGATTGGCCACTGCTCTCATTACATGCTCAATCAGCAGTATGGTGGTCCCGTTCTCATTGATTTTGCGAATCAGTTCCACGGCCTCATCTGTCTCCGTGGGATTTAAGCCAGCCATAACCTCATCCAATAGCAGCATATCAGGATCCGTGGCCAGGGCCCTGGCCAGCTCCAGGCGCTTCTTAAAGGGAGTGCCCATTTCTCCCGGCAGCCAGTCCTTCCGCTCGTACAATCCGGTAAAATGCAGGATTTCCTCTGCGTATTCCTTTGCCTCTTTTACTGATTTATATTTTTTTCTTCCATATAGAGCACCTGAAGCAACATTATCCAATACAGACATGGAAGCCAGAGGCTTCATGATCTGGAATGTCCTGGCAATTCCCATGGACGTGTAGTGATATGGCTTCATTCCGGTAATTTCTTTATTTTTATAGATAATATGGCCGGCCGTAGGCGGGAACACGCCGCTTATCATATTGAATACCGTTGTCTTTCCGGCTCCGTTGGAACCGATGAGCCCGGTAATGCCTCCCTCATCCACAGCAAAGCTGACACTGTCCACAGCCTTCAGTCCTTTGAAATTCTTACTCAAATCCTTTATTTCCAATATATTGCCCACTTAAAACGCCTCCTCTCCTGATTTACTTTTTACCGTCCATCCTGTCAAACATATCATTGACCTTTACCTTGAATTTGCTGCCGTTATACCAGCCCATAATACCTCTTGGCTGGAACAGGATAACCACAATCAGAATGATGGCGTAAACCAGCAGATTGGCTCCGGGCGCTATACTGCTCAGGGTAGAGTTGAGATACTGAGCTAACGGTGTAAGAATAATAGCTCCAATCAGGGGGCCTGTCACGCTTCCGATTCCTCCGATTACAGCCGGAAGAACGAATTCCACGGACTGTGCCTGAATCATGATATCCGGGTTAATGAAACGGATATAATTTGCATAGAACACACCGCATACAGCAATCAGGCCGCAGCTGACAAAGGTGGCCAGCACCTTATATTTGAGAGGATTGATTCCGATTGCATTGGCTGTGTCCTCATCCTCCCTCACTGTCTTTAAGGCATATCCAAACTTGGAACGGTCAATTGCGCGCACAATCAGATATACCGCTATTACCATAAGAAGGGACAGATAAAAATAGGGCACTTTACTCTTGAATCGCAGCAGAGCCAGGGAATTATCGCCAAAGGGAAGCAAAAGCCCCTGCCCCTTGCCGGCAAAATCCCAGTTGGTCATCAGATTGCGGAACGCCTCTCCAAACGCAATGGTAACCAGTGAAAAATACGGCCCCCTCAGCACGAAACAGGGCGACAGCAGCAATGCGGTTAACGCTCCCACAAACAGAAACACCAGAGGAATGCTGATCCACGGCGATACATTCAGCTTAACCAGCAAAAGAGTGGACATATATGCGCCCAGCCCCATAAAGGAGGCATGTCCCAGGGAAATCTGGCCTGTCAGCCCGCCCAGGATACTCCAGGCCAGGGACGCGCTGGCCATGTAAAATGTCATCACGCAAATCGACAGCAGGTACGGTGTACGGACAAATACGGGTATCACAGCTGCGATTAGAAGTAAAATCAATAATAAAATCTGTCTGGAACCTATTTTTTTCTTCATTGCTATCTACCCCCGTCTTGTTTTCACTGTCTGTTTCACTACCAGAATCAATATAAATGCCAGGAACACGATGGTATCCTTAAAGGAGGAACCCACAACCACGGCTCCCACTGTTTCCATAAGCCCCAATACAATGCCGCTGACAAAGGCTCCGATAACGCTTCCCAGTCCTCCCATGGTTACCACAATGAAGGACCTCGTCCCATACACGGCGCCAACCGTAGGGAATACATAATAAAAGGACATCAGACAGGCTCCGGTGATTCCGGCAATGGCTGCTCCCAGACCGTATGTAGTGGCATAGACCAGCTTTGTTTTGATACCGCAGACCTGGGCTCCGGTACTGTTCTGGGAAGTGGCGCGAATCTGCTTTCCTATATTGGTATACTTTAAGAAAGCAAACAAAAGGATGGTTACCGCCAGAAGAATCACAAAGCTCAGCACCTTGGGAAGGCTTAAGTTTATGGCTCCCAGCTGCACGATTTTCTCGGAAAACATACTCTGGGCCGTTCTGTAATCCGATTTAAAATAAAGAAGCGCTACATTCTGGAACAGAATTCCCAGTCCAACCGTTAAAAACAGCACATTGGTATCGTCATTGCCGTGCAGGGACCGCGTAATCAGCGTTGACTGCAAAAGCGCCCCAAAGGCGAACATCATCACCGCCACAATGGGGATTGCCACAAAGGGGTCAAGACCGCATTGGTCAAACAGAACAAAGGATATGTACATACCCAGCATCAGCAGCTCGCCCTGGCAAAAATTGATAATCTTCATAACTCCGAAAATCAGCGTCAGGCTCATACCTATCAGTGCATAAATTCCGCCCACCATAATCCCATTGGCAGCCGCCTGCAAAAATATATTCATGTTACTACCTCCCAACTAATTTGATAACAGCTCCGTGTTCACGAACACGTTTCCACCCGTTTCTACCTTCCCAAAAAACCTCCGTCTACCGGTATAACTGCCCCGGATATATAAGCAGAGGCATCGGAAGCCAAAAACACTGCCAGCCCCTTAAGATCCTCCGCAGTCCCCCATCTTCCCATGGGTATCCTGCGGGTGGTTTCCTCGTATTGGGCAGGATTCTTTACCTTCATGGTATCTGTCAGCGCCGTGGCCATGTATCCAGGGGCAATGGCATTGACATTGATTCCTTCTGCCGCCCACTCATTTGATAATGCTTTTGTCAGCTGGGCAACCCCGCCTTTGCTGGCACTGTAGGCCGCAACCAGAACACTGCCAAAAAAGGAATCCATGGATGCTATGTTGATAATCTTTCCGTAACGGCGGGCCACCATAGACCTTCCAATTCTCTGAGACATGAAGAACACAGCGTTCAGATTAAGCTCCACCACTTCATTCCAATCCTCCTGCGTCACCTCAAAAGCGGCACATCTGTTTAATGTTCCGGCCGCATTAACCAGGATATCAACACGTCCATTGTAAATCTCCAAAATCTGCTCACAGACCGTTTCCCGCTGCTGCTGCCTGCTTAAATCTCCTGTCACTCCATAAGCCGGAGGTCCGCTGCTTCCTATTTCTGCGGCAGCTTCCCACACCTTCCCGGTCCTGCCGGTTATAATTACCTCTGCACCTGAATCGTGCAGCGCCTGGGCAATTCCATATCCCAGTCCACGGCTGCCTCCTGTGACAACCGCCCGGCGTCCTTCTAAATCAAGTATCATTATCTTCCATCTTCCCCTTTCTTTCCCTGTATCTCAACGAATCAATCCCCTCCTTTTGCATCATACAGTTTGTGTCCGCCAATCGTAATTAGCGAATCAGTTTCGTAATGTTTCGTTCTTTTTAGAAAACAGTTTCGTTACGTTGTTCCAAGCATAGCACACGGTTTCGTTAAAATCAATAAGTTTATTCTTGTTTTCCTCTTGTTTTAATGCTTTTTTACTTTTTTGACAAATTTTCAGTATATATATTGTCTATTTTTCAAAAATTGTTTATTTTTTATCAATGTAATTGTGCATATGGTCAGATTTTACCCGTTTTAAATCTGGCTCGCCTCTTCACCAAATGTACAATATGCATAATATTTTTTACATATTTTTATATCACATTGTCTCTATTATAATAGAATGCCAAAAATAAACATATTTTTGTTATTGACTATTGAATCATTTTCGTTTACTATTAGCCTTAAAGAACGAAATCGGTTTCTCTAATACACGGGGGTATTAATTATGATTAACGGAACAACTCTTTGGAATCGCTCTTATACTGCAGATATGATAGAAAAGACCTTTTCCGGTAAGACTTATTTGACCTATCCCAATCTTCCTGCCAATTTATACGACGCCTTATCCTTATCTGCCGCACGCCATCCGGACAAGACAGCAGTTGTGGATGACAGCGGCGCTACTTATACCTATACAGAACTAAGGGACATGGCCGACCATTTTTCTTCTTACCTATATTACATATCGGATATCAAGCCGGGAACCAAGACAGGCATCATGATGTTCAACAGCGTTGAATTCTGCGTGACCTTCCTGGCTCTTACAAAACTGGGAGCCGTGGTAATACCGCTCCCCAGCAAATACAGCCGGAACGAAGTGCTTTCACTGACAGCAAAGGCCGATCTCCAGTACATCCTGTGTGATGAAAAGTTTTATGACTGGTTCGTACCGTTGGAAACCTCCGGCGTCCATCTGATGAAGCCCGGACGGAGTCAGGACGGATTTGGTTTTTCCCACCTGTGCGCCTCCTATCTCAGCCCCGTTCCCTCCCTTGGCAGGGAGGAGGATGACGCGCTCATCATGTTCACATCCGGCACCACCTCCCAGAGCAAGGGAGTCATTATCAAGAATTACAGCATCATGCACGCCATTGTCTCCTACCAGAGAATTTTCCAGATAACGGACCGGGACACCACCCTTATTCCCATTCCCATATACCTGGTAACCGGGCTGGTGGCGCTTCTGGGACTGACCCTGTATGCAGGCGGAACCGTTTACCTGCACAAGTTCTTTGATGCCAAACGGGTTCTCAGGGATGTAAACGACAAGGAAATCACATTTCTCCACGCCGCACCGGCCGTATTTTCCCTGCTGCTGAGGGAGAAGGACAGTTTTCCTTCCCTGCCCAGTCTGAGGCTTCTGGCCTGCGGAAGCAGCAACATGTCAAAGGAAAAGCTGACAGAAATCCACCGCTGGCTGCCCTGCGCCGTATTTCACACTGTATACGGGCTGACCGAGACATGTTCGCCTGCCACCATCTTTCCGGGCGATGCTTCCACCAGCAGTTACATTGGTTCCTCGGGCCTTCCCATTCCCGGCACCTGCTTTTGTATACTGGATGACTCAGGTTCACAGATGCAGACAGGCCAGGTAGGGGAAATCGCAGTCAGGGGGACAGTTCTCCTGGACCGGTATTATCAAAAGGGAACCGGGGAATTGGACGGAGACGGCTGGCTCCGTACCGGAGATCTGGGATATTTTAACGGGGAGGGGTATCTGTTTATCGTGGACCGGAAAAAGGACATGATAAACCGGGGCGGAGAAAAAATATGGAGCTTTGATGTTGAAAATGAGCTGTACAGGCTGGACGGGATTGATGAGGCGGCTGTGGTGGGGATTCCCCACGATATATACGGCGAAGTGCCTGTGGCCGCGGTGAAGCTGTCTCCTGAAAGCATTCTGACGGAACAGCAGATACAGGATTTGCTGAAATGCAGGATTGCCAAATACATGATCCCTTCCCGCATCCTTTTCCTGAACGAGCTCCCTCTCACGCCCAATAACAAAGTAAATAAATCAGCCATACGGAAACTTTTCATGCAGACAGAACAGTAAGGAGGTTACACAAAAATGAGAAAACCAGTTTTTATCACCGGCGAAGAAGCCGCTGCCATGATTGCCGACAACGCAACCGTGGCAACCATCGGCATGACCCTGGTGTCGGCAGCCGAAACCATTCTCAAAGCCATTGAACAGCGCTTTTTAGAGACAGGAAGTCCCAGAGGGCTGACTCTGGTCCATTCCTGCGGGCAGAGCGACCGAGACCGGGGTATCCAGCATTTTGCCCATGAGACCATGCTCTCCAGAATCATCGGGGGCCACTGGGGACTGCAGCCCAGAATGATGCAGCTGATTGCGGACAACAAGATTCTGGCCTACTGCATTCCCCAAGGCCAGTTTGCCCAGTTATACCGCAGCATGGCCGGAGGCGAGCCCGGAAAAATCACCAAGGTGGGCCTGGGCACCTTCATCGACCCCAGGATTGACGGAGGCAAAATGAACGAAATCACCATGAGCGCTCCCGATATCAATGAGGTGGTTACCATCGGCGGCGAGGAATATATGCGCTATAAACCCATCCCTCTGGATTACTGCATCATCCGGGGAACCTATGTGGATGAATACGGCAATCTGACCACAGACGAGGAGGCCATGCAGCTGGAAGTGTTCTCCGCCGTCATGGCATGCAAAAAATTCGGCGGAAAGGTGCTGGCCCAGGCAAAGTATAAAGTCAGGGCCGGTTCCCTCCACTGCAAACGCGTGATTGTGCCAGGGGTATTCATTGATGCGGTTGTCATCTGTCCCAATCCCGAAGAGGACCACAGGCAGACCCACAGTTTCTATATGGACCCTGCCTACTGCGGAGATACCAAGGCGCCTGTATCATCCGACGACGTCCTCCCCATCTCGCTGCGCAAGGTTATCGGGCGCAGGGCATTGATGGAGCTGGCGCCCGATGATGTGCTGAATGTGGGAACCGGGATTCCCAATGATGTCGTCGGCCCCATTATCACAGAGGAGGGGATGTCGGAGGATGTGACCATAACCGTGGAATCCGGTATCTACGGTGGCATTCCCATGGGCGGTATCGACTTTGGAATTGCCAGGAACCAGTTTGCCCTGGTCCGGCACGACGACCAGTTTGACTATTATAACGGACCCGGTGTGGATGTCACCTACATGGGTGCAGGCGAGGTGGACGCCGAGGGAAATGTCAATGCCACCCGTTTAGGGCCAAAGCCCACGGGAGCAGGCGGTTTTATTGATATTACCACCAATGCCAAGCACGTGGTCTTCTGCTCCTCTTTTACCGCCAAAGGACTGGACTGCTCCTTTGAAGGAGGAAGGCTTCATATCAACCAGGAGGGCTCTTTAATTAAATTTGTCAGCCGGATTAAGCAGGTTTCCTATAACGGCAGAATCGCCAGAGAAAAGGGCCAGAAAATGCACTATGTAACGGAACGGGCCGTATTTGAGCTTCGTCCGGAGGGACTGACCCTGACCGAAATCGCCCCCGGAATTGATATCCAGACCCAGGTCCTGGACCTGATGGAATTCACTCCCCTGATCAGCCCAGATCTGAAGGAGATGGATACAGCCATTTTCATGGAGGGTGCTCCCTTCGGACTTAGAAAGTATATATTTTCTAATTAATACGCAGCAGTTCGGGACGGTCAGGATGAGACCCCGTCCTGAACAGTTCCAATAACATATTCACATTAAGGAGGATTAATCATGAGACTCGAAAACAAAACCGCAATTGTAACAGGTGCCGGCCGCGGCCTCGGCAAAGGGATTGCCTTAAAACTGGCAGCAGAAGGCGCCAAGGTCATCGTAGCCGACATGTCAATGGAAACAGCCTCTGCAACTGCTGAGGAAATCAACGCTTCCGGCGGCACAGCCAAGGCCTTTGCCGTCAATATCGCCAAGCAGGACGAGGTAAAGGCAATGATGGACTTTACCGTGGAGTCTTTCGGCACATTGGATGTTATTGTCAACAACGCCGGAATCAACCGCGACGCCATGCTGCACAAGATGACTGTGGAGCAGTGGGATCAGGTCATTGCGGTTAACCTGACCGGCACATTCTACTGCGTCCAGTATGCTGCCCAGATTATGAGGGAAAAGGGAAGCGGCGCCATCATCAACATCTCCTCCGCCAGCTGGCTGGGGAATATCGGACAGGCCAATTATGCCGCCTCCAAAGCCGGCGTGGTGGGCCTCACCAAGACAGCATGCCGCGAGCTGGCAAGAAAGGGCGTCACCTGCAATGCCATCTGCCCTGGTTTTATCGACACGGACATGACCCGCGGCGTACCTGAAAAGATGTGGGATACCATGATAAGCAAGATACCTATGGGAAGGGCCGGCAGCCCTGCGGACGTAGCCAATATGGTTGCTTTCCTGGCTTCTGACGAGGCAAACTACATTACAGGCGAAGTAATCAACGTGGGCGGCGGTATGATTCTTTAATGATATAAAATGAGGAGGATACGGATATGGAGAATTTAAAAGAAGTAGTAATTGTCAGCGGAGTCCGGCTTCCCGTCGGCTCTTTCGGCGGAAGCCTCAAGGATATTTCCGCCATTGATATGGGCGCCATGGTTGTAAAAGAGGCCGTGAAGCGTGCCGGTATAGAGCCCTCTGATGTAGATGAGACTATTGTGGGCCAGGTGGGCCAGATTGCGGAATGCGGTTTTGTAGCCAGAGCCGTCAGCCTGAAGGCCGGACTTCCCGAAACAACATGCGCCTATTCCGTCAACCGCCAGTGCGGCTCAGGCCTTCAGGCCATTGCCGACGCAGTGATGGAGATACAGACAGGGTTTGCAGACGTGGTGGTTGCTGCGGGCACCGAGAACATTTCCCAGCTTCCCTACTATGTGAAGGACGCCCGCTGGGGTGCCAGGATGGGACACAAGGTGTTTGAGGACGGCGTCATTGATATATTGACCTGGCCCTTAGGCCCCTACCACAATGGCGTGACAGCTGAAAATGTAGCAGAAAAATACAATGTGACCCGCCAGGAGCAGGACCAGTATGCCCTGGAAAGCCACCTGAGGGCAGCGGCAGCCATCGAAGCCGGTAAGTTCAAAGACGAAATCCTCCCGGTGGAATTAAAGGACAGAAAAGGAAACATCACTGTCTTTGACACTGACGAAGGCCCCAGAGCCAGCCAGACCATAGAAAAGCTGGAGCGCTTAAAACCATGTTTTGTGAAGGACGGAACCGTGACTGCGGGCAATTCCTCCAGTCTGAACGACGGCGCTGCCGCTGTGGTTGTCATGTCCAGGGAAAAGGCAGACGCCCTGGGTGTCAAGCCTCTCCTTACCATTAAGGGCTGCACGGTTGCCGGCAACGACGGAGCCGTCATGGGATACGCTCCCAAGCTCTCCAGTGAAAAGCTGGCAGCGAAACTGGGATTGGACCTTAAGGCCATTGATATGTTTGAAATCAACGAGGCTTTTGCAAGCCAGGCTTTTGCCGTACGGCGCGACCTGGGACTGGACCCCGAAAAAGTAAATATTTACGGCGGAGGAATCTCCATCGGCCATCCCATCGGAGCAACCGGTGTTATCCTGGCCGTGAAGGTACTTTATGAACTGCAGCGGACCGATAAAAAGGACGCCATGGTAAGCATGTGTATTGGCGGCGGGCAGGGAATCTCCATGTACTTTACAAAAGACTGATACTAGAAATTAAAACCGGAGCTGAAATCTGTGTTAGAGGATTTCAGCTCCGGTTTGTTTTTTTCTTATTCAGAGCTCTATATTCCGTCATTCAAAGACCGACCTGACGGCAGAATAAACGCGTCTGTACTGATTCATATATTCTGCATACAATTCATGGGCTGTTCTGTCAGGCTTATAGGTGATTCCGGAGCGCACCATTCCGGCTACAGCTGTTTCCAAATTATCGTATTCCCCAAATGCCACGGCTCCCAGCATTGCTCCTCCCAGTGAGCCAGTCTGCTGGTTTCTGACCGTATGGATGTTCCTGCCAAGGATATCCGCTTTTATCTGCAGAAGCTGGGGCGATAGTGAGCCTCCCGTTGATATGATTTGCCCAACCTCAATGCCTGCATCCAGTAGGGCATCCATAATCAGGGCCAGCTCATAATTGATTCCTTCCATCATGGCTTTGTATAAATCCGCTCTCCGGGTGTCCAGTGATAAGCCCAAAACCGCTCCCCTCGAATGCTCATCCATATGAGGTGTTGCTGCTCCCGAAAAATGAGGAAGCACCAGGATTCCGGTTGGGCCTGGCTCCATATGCCCGTTAAGCCACGAAAAGACCTGTTTTAAATCCGTTCCCTTTTCCCTTACAAACTCAGAAGCAAACCATTTAAGCAGAACACCGGAAGTATTTTCCCATGCAACTGTATTGAAAAAGCCGTCTGCGGCAAAAGGTTCACAGGCAATATGATGTCTTTGTGCCCTTCCGGGAATCATGTTCTTTTCGTTCAAAATTGCCGTAAGCCCTTCTGTGGTCCCTGCGGTATTGGCACACAATCCCTCTTTTACGGCTCCGCAACCAATGGCATTGCAGATATGATCATGGGTTCCGGCCACAATCAGGGTATCTTGGGGAAGATTGAGTTCGAATGCCTCATTCGGAAGGATTTTTCCCACAACCGTTCCGCCCCTTACTGGCTCCGACAAAAGCCCTTCCCGGATTCCCGATGTTTCCAGAAGCCTGTCCGACCAGCTGTTTTCATTGCAGTCAAAGAGGCCTGTTCTGGATGCCATGGAAAAGTCAATGGCTCTGACTCCGGCTAGGGTGTGAATCAGAAAATCCTGGAAGGTAAAAACCATGACAGCCCTTCCATACAAGTCCTGGCAATTCTGTTTGAGCCACATCAGCTTGTTGACCGAGTAAATGGTACTGGGATTAAGGCCGGTTATCTCTATAAATTCCTTCTCCCCTACTTTTTCCAGAAAGGCCGGAAACAGTCCAGCTCCTCTGATATCCGTTCCCGTAATGCCGGGGCAAAGGCAATTTCCCGAACCGCCGCAGAGTATGACGGCCTCACCAAGGGCAGACACCGTGATTGTCCTCACCGGATATCCTCCGCCCGCCGCTGCCAAACATGCCCTGGCTCCCGAGCGCACCTCTTCCGGATTTAATTCCCTCCAGCCGCCTGAGGTGTTGGAAAAACCATATGATACCTGATGCTGGCGTATGATATTTCCCTGCCCGTCCACCAGAGCCGCCTTCACCCCGGACGTTCCTATGTCCAATCCCATATACATCTGCCAATACCTCCCCTCTTACAGCAAGCACCCTCTAATACTTCCTAAAACTTTTTCTCATTTTTAAATACAGTCAATATCTCTACGGTTTTCTCGTAAATAATTTCCATGGCCTGATTTGCCAGGTGGCAGAAATTAACCGGATTGGTTGCCTCGCTGATCGTCTTTGCAAGATATGGCGCAGGTGCGGTATCAATTGCTGTGAAATAGTTAATTTTTCTTATCCCTGCATCAATGGCTGCCTGAATCTGGTTAAAAGGAGTGCCGGAACCGCCATGCATTCCCAGAGCAACATTTCCCGCCTTTGCCCGGATCTTTTTTACAAGTTCAATATCCAGATTAGGCTCCCCTGCATACATCCCATGTACTGTGCCAAAGGAAACCGTGAGGACATCACAGCCAGACTCCCGGCAGAAAATTTCCGCCTCATCCGGGTTCGTAAAGTAGACGCTCAAATCTGAGAGATCACTGGTTTCCTGGCCGTGTACCTCGCTGGGCATATTATTTGGCATGGCGCCTAATTCAGCTTCGACGCCAATGCCAAGAGGGTGGACAATATCCACAAATCGTCTTGTCCTTTCAATGTTTTCCCTGAGGCTGAATCTGGAGTTATCATGCATAATAGAGGTGCACCCCAGCCTTACAGCCTTCATGCAATGGTCAAAATCATATCCGTGGTCCACGTGAACAGATATAGGCGCTGTGGATTTTCTGGCATATTCCAGCATAAGGGGAACCGCTATCTCAATAGGCACCACATCCTCCTCTGTCTGAGCATGGTTGATGGTAACCGGCATGTTTGTATCTTCTGCCGCCTGTATAACCGCCCTCAGGGATATCTGGTTTGGTGTGTTGATGGATGCAATTGCGAAATTCTTTTTTTCTGCCTCCTGCAGCATTTCCTGTAAGCTTACTAACATAGTATTATCTCCTTTTCTTATTAAAATCTTTCTTTTCTTTTTCTGAAAATATCTATATAGACCGCAACAAGAATAACGGTTCCCTTAACCACATACTGCCAAAATGAATTAACGCCCAGAAGGTTAAGTCCATTGTTCAGCATTCCAATCAGAAGCGCGCCAAGGACCATTCCCCCGACTTTTCCGGCGCCTCCTGTCATACTGGTTCCACCCAGCACGGCTGCTGCAACCGCATCCGCCTCGTATCCCACGCCTGTGGCCGGCTGGCCTGATGCCATTCTAGAGGCAAGCACAATGCCGGCCCAGGATGCGGCCAGGCCGCTGAGCGTATATACAAAGATAATGACCTTGCGCACATTGATTCCAGAATAAAC